>Ga0065711_1033276_pt1 | contig 25794 bp, 20 predicted proteins | sample Hoacrofraction12_FD_59098 | JGI IMG/M metagenome (GOLD analysis project Ga0065711, IMG submission 59098) | Hoatzin crop microbial communities from Cojedes, Venezuela - Epithelial fraction 12 v2 (version 2) | ecosystem: Host-associated > Birds > Digestive system > Esophagus > Crop | place... | reverse complement strand
CCCTGGCCCAGGCTGCCCAGGGAGGCTGTGGAGTCTCCTTCTCTGGAGATATTCCAGCCCCGCCTGGCCGCGGTGCTGTGCAGCCTGCTGTGGGTGACCCTGCTTGGGCAGGGGGTTGGGCTGGGTGACCTTGGTTGGTCCCTTCCAACCCCGAACGTGCTGTGATTCTGTGAGTCCAAGGCGAAGGCACCAAGGGCTAACCCAAAGCCCTGTTTCCTGTGGGCTTGTGGTCGGTCCCCATTCCTGATTTCCACCCCACAATATACCCCTGTCCCGTCCCGCAGTGCCTTGCTTCCATGCTTCTTTATGCGTCTCCCTTTCCACCCCTGGCTCCCTTCCACCTTCCTCTGCGCTGCCAATTGGCCAGGATTTGGCATGTGCTGGGACTTGTTTGGAGCTGCGTTGACGCTCACTGGTCAGCGAGCAGCCCGTGCTGATTGACTCGCCAGCTGCTGCCAAGCGGAGGGGATCGTCTTTTCCAGCGCCGTCGCTGTGCCCTGTCCAACACCAGCTTCTGTTCATCCCATACGCCGTAAGAGCTCTGCTTTTGTCGGGCTTGACCAAGGATTTCAGAGGTTATTGGCAATGAAGGGGAAGGAAGGGGAGCAAGGGAGGGGTTATGTATGGGCAGGCTGATTGCCTAGCCTTGTTTTATTGGAAGGAAAAATGAGAAATGGATTTGAGAGTGACTGAGTACAAAGAGGAAAGTAATTAGCAGGATTTTATGGCTGTTTTATGTGGTGTGAGAGCACAATGTAATTTCTCCTAGATGCACTCTAGGAGAAAATCTTTCATATCTTTTCTTTTTTTTTCTTTTTTGGTTATTGGAGAATATTCTTCCTGTTTAGTGATACGAGAGTTCCCTCTTCTATATGGTTTCAGTGTTTGTATTTAAGCTAAGGGAATATACCAAGAAAAAATTTCCCTTCGAAACCCATGTGGTCTCGTATTTTTAGTACTGAGAAGAGCATTGATTATTTAGATCTTCAGTGGTACAAGTCAGGGGTGGAGAGCTGGCAGTCTTGGCTTCTTTTGCGGCTCCATGCTCAGAGGTTGGGTAGGACCTTGATATGCTTTAAATTATTTAGTAGTCCGATACCTTCAGCAGCCTCCTGTTTCTCATGAACTTGAAGCTGCTTCTGCCTGTGAAGTATTTTGACAAGTGTTTTGCTTTGGTTTTTTGTTCTCCCTCAGTAACTCTCTGAACCTGGGAAATGGCAGTGATGGGAATTACGTGCCAAGGAGCTCCTGATCCAGCTGTCAAGCAGAAGAAGGAGCTCACGGCTACCAAGGGGCTGAACGAGACAGCGAGTGAAAAGCAGAGCAGTGTTTGCAAAGTAGAAGATTCGAAGAAGGTCATCTTTCACAGTCAGTGGAAAATCCTGAATGATGTAATCACCAAAGGAACAGCAAAAGAAGAAACAGAAGGAGGCTGTGCATCGATTTCTATTATTGCCCAAGCAGAATGTAAGTAGCAGGGCAGTCTGCTCTTCATTGAGAAAAAGGAATGTGTAATGCAGTATGAGATCTCCCTCACTTTGCACTCCTGGAGAGCTGAGCTGTAATCTATTTGTAATCCCAAGTGGGGTGGAGATGGTGACACATCCCAGTCACTATTTTGGAAGCTCGTGAAATCTCCTAATAATGTGGCAGCAGCCACCGAATAAAGCATAAATAACAGAACAGCATGTGGCCACTGCACCTAGCTGCTGTGACTATAAATCTGTGTCCTGCTGGGTCATCTGTTCTTGGCTGACTTCTGAAAGGTGTTTCAAACGCAGCGGGGGAAAGAGAAGAAAAACAAAACAAAGCTGTCAGGTGGGAAGGAGCTGGGGGCTCAGGAGATTGCAGTGCTGGGAAGCTGTCTGGTGTTGGAGGAGGAGGAACATAGTGTGGGTGATATGGCACGACTGTGTGGCAATTTGTCTGGATCACTGGTTTAGCAAGTTGGTGGAGTTGCTTCTTAGTCCAGCTGGTACCAGGAGAGACTCTGCCTGATAATGGAGACATGTGATGATCCTCTTTTCTTTCACACAGGTGAAAACAGTCAGGAGTTCAGCCCCACTTTATCAGAGAGATCCTTTATTGCTCATAGTAAGCGTTACAGGTGAGAGACCCCTTAACATGAATACGCACCTTCCCTGTTCTGTGTGCTGGCTTGCTCCAAATCACCCTGGCTCTGTGTGCTTACAATATTTTTTTCCAAAAGCACTCCTATTTGAATTAGCTTTTCTGTCTGAGGCTCGGGAAGAGCATGTCTTTCCCCAGACATCTTCCTCAAAAACTTTTTGTGTTAGGAGAAAATATAAATTTAGGCACAAACCACTCAAAACACCTTGCATTGTCTCATTGCCAGTGCCTGCTGATTGCCTTCTGCCTCTGTTTCTGGGTTGTCAAACTTGTTTTGAAATGACTGAGTCATTTTTTGAGGTTCATGGGCTTGAAGTTTTCAGTGATCCTTTTGAAACCATGTTATACTGTCCCCTTTGAAAAGTTGTGGGAAACTTAGGCTGCTGCTAGAAGTAGTCCTGAGAAAAAGGAACTGCTTTGTTTCTGGGTAGGGTACACAAAAGGGGATGAGAGAAGGACCTTTACTTAATGACAGCATCAGCAGAGAAATAGTTGTGAACAGAAGCTGAAAGTGGTGAAGAGGGACTAACAGTTGTGATAGAGAAATGGAGGCCTGGGACTTGCGTTTCTGAGGTCTTCTGGGAGTGAGCCACTTCTTCATGAAGAACCTGTGCCCTGTTGGGGCACATACTGGAGCTTTACTGAGCACTGGGGATTTACGGAGCAGCTCCAGTGGTCTCTGGAGTGGGTGCCTGGGATACAGAATTCGGTGCTGCCTGTCTGCTGGCAACTTTCAGACACTGAATCTGGCCCTGTGAGGTGTGTGATTTCACATTGCCCACTGACTTCATGACGTTGTCCGATGAACCAACTGAAGAAATGCAGGGTGAACTGTTTCTGAAGGGGTTTATGTGGAATGCACACCAGCTAGATGTTCAGGTTCAAGGCAATGCCATCACCTAGAACTCTACTTACTGGATATTTAGCACTCAGTGGTGCGCTGAAACAGCAGGAAAAGATGGACAGAGCAATGCTGGCTGTGAACTGCATTGCTGTTCATTAAAGGCAGACGATATACTGCATGGATCAATAAAGCAGTGATGATTTCTTCACTTGAAGATCAAATATCCTGTTTTTTTCTTACAACTCGATTAAAAAAATCGAACTACTATGATTGGTATTGAATAACTGCAGGCAAATGTTCCTCTGGAGAGCTGTCTCTGTTTGTGCAGACCCCCAGCTGGTGCGCTGGCCAGTGCTGTTTTGTGTATGTATGCATTCCTAGAAATGTATTGTAGTATTGAGCTTTACATGCCAGAACATTTTGGCTTTTTGAAGCTATTTTATTTGAGTGCGCTTAGGCGTTCCTTTTCTTTGGTGCAAAGCTTATTTTTCTTTCAAATAGAACAGACGTTTATATTATGAGCACTTTTATTAATTTTAACAGTTTTTCAAAATTGCATTTATACATAACCTCTGTGCTCACTATAAATCCTAGACACAAACTGTCTCAGAGCAACCTGGAGACATTCAGTGCTTTTCCCTCTACTTTGCTGTCTAGTCTTGCTGTTCCTTGCAGAATTTGCAAATACTGAGAGACTTAATGCTTTGCTTCCCCCACACGCCCCCGATATTTCTTTCTTACGATGCCAGATACACTACTGTGCCTTGATATTGAAGTTACAAATGCTGTATATTAAAAGGCAAGAAGTTACGACATAATTCTCTATTCTTTAAATCTCAGAAGGCAGAATTGCTAATTCTCGTTCTGTTGTTGTAATTGCTAACTGGAGGTGTGCTTTCACCGTCAGATCTAAGAGCCTTCATGCATTTTGGTTTCCAGTAGCCGGTCAGACAGTCTCGATCAAATCCCCAACAATGTGGCCCATGCGACGGAGGGGAAGATGGCACCTACCTGTTGGAGGGGGAGGCATCGTGGTAAGACGAAAAAGAAACGGCACAAGAAAAGATCCAAGCTGAAAATACAAACGGTGGCTGCTGGCAGGCGAGGTCCCAGAACTCCAGAACAAGAGAGCTGCACCCCAATTCCTGTTCAGGTGAGACTGCTTAAGCCTTTCTTTTGTACTGTTGGGACCCCTGCCAACTCCTGACAATTCCTGGTTGAGTTTTTGGGTGGCTATACTGAGGTTCCTGCTCAGCTGTTTTATTTTGGTTTTGTTTTATTTTCTAGGAGGATGAATCACACCAAAATAATCTTTACAGAAACGACTTTTGGGTTTCAGAATTTAACAAGGACTTGGCCTATGATCCGCTGCCATTTGAGAAACCGGAACAAGTTCTGTCCATGGGCAAACTCCATTCACCAAGAAGCCAATGCAAAATAGAACTGCACAAGTTGATAAGCCCTATTCAGTGCCTTAATCATGTTTGGAAACGGCACTGTCAGAGGGACAGTGTTCCACAGCCTGAAACTCTCCATCCTTTTCCCTACAACATAATGCCCCCTCATTTCCCACATCTGGACAGTCCTCTCCGTGCCATGAAACATAATGCTCTGGAGACGTACTTCCATGGCGATCTCAACTATCAAGACAAAGAGCATCACTTATCTGGCCTAAACTTAGAATATAGCTTCCCCAAATGCGTCAACCAGTCCATAAAAATCAGTTCAGACAAGATTTCTGTGGAAGAATACTTGGTAGACGCCTTGAAGGGGAGCGTGAGTCTCGGTGAACCGCAAAATTTGGCTAGCCTAGCCAAGACGTGGAGAGGAGGTGGTGTGGACCCGAAGGAACAGTTTCATGAAGCAGATGAAAATGAAGGCGTGCTACTTAATGAGGTGATCTTCTGACCCTACACACTAGTGTCATGGAAGGCAGAGCTTCTCCTGGGCTTCAGAAGAGAGATAGTCTGCATCCATGTGCTAGCTTCTGTGACAAGACTGCCTTTTCTGAATGGTTCTTGATATGGTTGAAGACTGCCAGTTAAAGATGCAGTTTTGGTTTTTGAAGGATGTAAAGCCCTGTCTTAGATTGGTGGCTCTAATTTGTTCACTCATTCACAAAATATGCATGCTTGTCTGTGAGAAGTGTTTCTGTGCTTAGTCTGTCTTCAAACATGTCTTCTCTGTTTGTCTGGAGAGAACCCAGTCCATTCAGGTGAACAGGCCGTGATGTTTTGTTGGCTAGAGATGGCCTGGACTGTGACACGGACAGAAGCCAGGGACACGTAGATTGTAAAGGCGCAAACAGCATGTCTGCTGCCTCTGGTAGGACGCCAGCAGCTTGCTCATTGTCCCTTGCCAGACACAGGGCTTGGGCTTAGCAACTGCCTGTAAATCTTAGAGGCATGATTCATTTCTTCTGAATTCAGCTTTCTCTTGCCACCGCCCCTCAGAGGGCTCTTCTCTGGAATCAGGGTCACCCTGTCTGTATTGTCGGTGGAGTTCAGGGTGTCGCTTACCTGCTTGAATACATTTACACGGAGACCGAAGGTGCAATTTTGGTCAACTAACTATAAAAAAAAGGTTTAGCTCACCCATAGATGTCTGCATTTAGTCACGTCAATCTTGTTATGTCTGTGGGAATTAGCTTTGTGGTTATGTCCTGCATGTGACGGGAATAGTTTGGAGCTCCAAAGCTATCCAAATACTGGTGGCCTTTCTTTGCAACAACGGGGTGCACTCGTTTAGATCGAACAGAGCCCCCAGAAATCAAGTAGGTCCTCCCGTGTCGTCTCCTCTCAAACCTGCGACAGCAGTAATTTTGTACAGGGATTTTTAGAGGGGTGTGGCAGTACCTATCATTGTGCGTTTTCTGAAAAAGTTGGACTCTCTCTGTGGAGCTCAACAGTTGTTTCTTTCCTTGTTTCATCTGTTTTCTGATTTTTAACTTCCAGAAACTAAAGCCAGTGGATTACGAGTACCGAGAAGAGGTTCATTGGACCAAGTGTCACGGTTCTTTGGGCATTGGCTCTTTTGGAGAAGTATATAAAATAAAGGACAAACAGACAGGATTTCAGTGTGCTGCCAAAAAGGTAATTATGTGTGAGAAAGGGGATTTCCTGACACAAGAAGGCATATGGAGAAAAAGTCTTCTCCTTCCAACTGCCATGACTGTAGGTACCTTGTACAGCCACAGTGAAAAGCTGCTGTGGTTATGTCCAAGGAGAAACTTTGAGGTGACAGTATGGAGAGAAGCAGCAGATGGAGAACCTGTATGTGCACATGGGATCAAGCTTAGCAGCCAGAAAGCGGTTCATTTGGCCTTCGAAGCGTGCTGCAAGGGATCTCGGTTTCTGTGCCGAGACAGGCCAAGAGAGCAGAGATTTCAGGCAGATTGTAAATGCGTTCCTAGTGACTGGGGGGGAGGAATGGCTGTGTGAGTTGTCTGCTTAGCTAAGTATTCTCATCTTAAAACACGTTTAGTGTAAATGGGGACATGGCAGGTGTTTCTTTGTTGAAAAAGGAATAAAGTAGGAAAAAATAAGGCGGTCAGTAGGCACTTAAAATGGAGAGAGCTTGCATCTGCTCAGTGAGTGTCAGATGCAGTGCTGGCACACTGTAATGAGGTGATTCTGGTACAAGTGCAGCAAAGGATGTGTATTTTTCCAGAAGTTGTCTTAATAATCTGTTGTACACGCCATTGTCATACCATGTATAAAGTGTGTGGAATATAATTTGAGTCAAGGTATTGATTTGTGGGCGGCCATGGGGGGGCCTCAGAGGTGAAGGCAGAGTGAGAATGCAAGTGGATGATGCGAATGTGAACTGTTGTGTTTGAACGTAACGCTCGAATAGTTTCATCACCTCTGTGCACGGATGTTTCTCACATTACTCCAACAGAAAACTTTAACAGCGTGTGGGAAGCGTTTGTCTTCAGTACAAAAACATTATATGCAAAGAGATTTGGAGCTTGCATTTTTCAATTTAAAATGTTTGCTTTTTCTTGTTTACGTTGGTCTCAACATGATGTATTGCCTGTGGGAAGATGCAAGTGGCAAGACTAAGCCAGCTTGTCCACTTTTTTAACCATTTCATCTGTCCGCTATATAGAAGCGAACATACTTCAAGCACGTGGAAAATTATTTCCTATTCTGCATCCTCACATTTTAGATGTGGAATTTTGTGGCAACATGACCAGCTTGTTCTCTGGCAGTATGTAACTACTTAAATTTATTATCCATTTTGCAAATACACAGTCTTAAGAAAAGCAGCTGTTACTAGTGGGGTATATTTTCAGGAAGGAGGCGTGGTAGTGCTGAAAAGAAAGACACAAGAGCAGGAGAAGCTGAAGTCTTTCAAAAAGTCAATTTATTTTTTTTCCCTAATTACTGGAGGACTTCCAAGGATGCTTCTGTAGATCAGAAATACATCTGCTCAGACCGAACTCTTAAACCAGTGAGTTCTAACATGCAGGCTGGACGCTTAACAGCCATGTATTTCATTTTGCCTCGGTAACTGTCTGGAATTACTGCTGTCTGCCTGTGTTGGAAGGGGACTACCTGACCTGCTTTCACCACACTTGGGGCTGTAAGCACCTGCTCTCCAAATTTGGAGATTAAAGAAAACTGGCTATAGCTGGATTGCTGACAGTGAAGAAACAGGATAGGTCTTTTTCCCACCAGAATCTTAATGACTCATGTTTTCCTTCTGGTCTTTAGCAAACTCGTGTTCTATTTTGTTTGGCCGAACTCGGTGAGTAGAGTTTTTCTTTAACCATGTTTCTGTACAGGCTGAGTACCACCTAAAAAGGTGATAGTGTCGATCACTGCTTGTGGCCGTATTTCATATTCCCTCCTGTTTTGGGGGACATTTATTTTTGCTAAGTACTGCACCATCCTTAGATATTTTTTCTTCTTTCATGACAGCAGAATGCTTAATTTGTCAGTATTATCTTTTTAACTGAGACAGAAATTACCTTCCTGCTGAAGATTGCCAGTACTCAGCCGCAAGCCGGAGGTATTGCAACCTGGCATCGTTTTTTGACAAATCTTCACTTTACTCAGACACTGAGGATTTAGGGGCTCTCATTGTCCTTGTTCAGAATCGTTCTAAGTGTTCCTTGTTGTTGCTGTACCCTCTGATTTCTGTTAACGAAGGTTATCCTTGTGCCTCTGCTGTTGAACAGTGTGGGACACTCTGACCCAGGCATTGGGGAGGGACGGTTCTGTCAGGATTTGTTAAATTTGTTCAGTGCTGTGTCTTCGTTTCTGTAGGTACAAGTCGAACACTTCCGTGCAGAGGAGTTAACGACATGTGCTACACTGGCAAGTCCTAAAGTTGTCCCCTTGTACGGAGCTGTGAAGGAAGGACCTTGGGTGACCATCTTCATGAAGCTGATGGAGGGTGAGAAAGGAACAACCACAATGCAAGCACCATTGTAACTGTTGAATGCAGTGGACGTTGATCTCTTCCTCCTGCCCCAGTTTTAAATCTGTTAGTTCTTTGGTGTTCCTGGCATTAATTCCTGAGTGGGTTGGGACAGGTGTGTCTAACCCATGCTGGTGTGTAGCAGTGGCCTCTCTTGGGGGGAATCATTTCCAGTCCTGCCTCACTCCAGTTCAAGATGTGTATCTCTCGAGCAGCAGCTGCAGATTCTCACTGAAACACGTAGCTGGTGCTGGTTTTTTGTGTGGCACCATGTGTTGTACTGGGACAGGGGATACTGTATCAGCAAACTGGGTGCTTCCATTACCTGATGCTTGTTTCCCAGCCAGGATCACGGAAAATGCAGCCTCTGAAGAATCAGCTGGCGATCAGTAGCGCCTAGAAGTGTCTGGTCTGATCACAGCATAGTTGCCTTTGACACAGAGCATTAGCATTTGACCATTAGACTGACACTAAGCAAAAGGCTTCATGAAAGAGGCCAGTTTCTGTGGCAGTAAGAATTTTGGGAATAAACAAAAGGAGCAGACACATATGTGGAAGATAAGGGCTGTCAGACCTGGCAGTTCACATTTCTTCATCAGGAACAACGAGGAACACTGATGATGCTGGGAAGAATTTGAAGATAAGCTAACGTGGACTTTCTGGATTCCTTTCTAGGTGGCTCACTAGGTCAGCTAATTAAACAGAGTGGCTGCCTGCCAGAGGACAGAGCCCTCAGTTATTTGGGCCAGGCATTAGAGGGCTTGGAGTATCTTCATGCTCAAAACATTCTCCACGGAGATGTAAAAGGTAGGATGATACTTAGGGTACCTTGTTCTTCCCTTTTTCTGACAAGGAGCAAACTGTTTGGAGATAAAGTTACTGAGTGGCAAAAGGTTATTTACTAGATTTTCAGCTCTGCATTTGAGAATAGATCTTAACTTGGTTCTGAAGAGCTGGGCATGTCATATTTGTCACCTCTTTCTTTCTGTCATCTGGTGGGTCTGACAGGCTGTTTGCCCAGGCTGCCCCACCACTGGGGTAGTGGAATCTCCAGGACAGAGAATTGGTAGCTTATAAGCAGAGATAATTCTGGTCGCATACTTGCTTAAGGCAGTGATGCTCCGTAGGAGTAATAGACCTTGGTTTGGGCTTAAAAAACTGGAGTTCTGTGGGCTTTTGACTTGTTTTCCATCTTGATGACCATAATACAATGGAGACTGGCTAATTATAAACTTCTCATTGCCAGCGGAAAACGTGCTCTTGTCTGATGATGGAAGCAGGGCTCTTCTGTGTGACTTTGGTCACTCTGCTCACCTTCATCCAGATGGCCTGGGCAAGTGCTTGGTCACAGGTAAGGATTTGCTGCTGCGATTCTAAAGAATCGCACTACTGACTCATTCTTTCTTTTTGAACATTTACATATGGCCAATTTGCAAGCAACTGTATTTTCCAGACTTAATGTTGCTCATAGTTTTGCATTTATTGATATTACTGTGATGTATCCCGCTGACAGCTGAAGTGAACTTAGAGTTGAGAGGTGGTCCTTATCTCCCAGCCTAGAAGGCTGTTGTAGTTTTTGTAAGATGATGTCAGCATACTACATTCAGTGTTCTGTCCATGGAAGAAACCAACGGAAACTTAAAAATCTAGCTCTGACTTGTCATGTACCCTCACTGAACAGGTGGGGAGGAATCCTGACCTCCACCAAAGCCAAATTCCTCACTGACCTTTGTGCAGTTAAGCTTTACAGTGCTTTTTAATGCAGTTGTTGAAAGAGAAGGATGTCTTTTCTAATGCCAAGCTCACCGAGCATCATGTTTTGCCTCCCAAATTTGCTTGGAAGGGGAGTTTATTACCTATTCTGTGTATAAGGGATGGGACTGATACGGAGATGTAGCCTTTGAACAGCTTGTAAGAGGACACGATGCTGGTTTTTGGGTTAAGGTGACTTGTTTCTCACTTTAACTGAAAAGACAAGGAGGCTGCCTTGGGCTTCCCAGCAGTTCCATTGGAACAACTCTCTAGTTCACATGCAGTGAGTTTTCATTTGAATGGTTTTAGGGAACTATGTGCCTGGCACCGAGACTCATATGGCTCCGGAGGTGGTGATGGGAAAGCGTTGTGACTCCAAAGTGGACGTCTGGAGCAGCTGCTGTATGATGCTGCACATGCTTAACGGGTGCCACCCTTGGACCCAGTATTACAATCACCCGCTCTGTCTGAAGGTAGGTGACCCAGCGTGTCTCCGCTCAAAGGTGCGTAAGCCTGTGAAATCTCGTTATACCTAGCTGGAGAGCAGTCGTTTCAGGAAGGCTGGCCGAGAGCCAGCTGGGCCGCTAAGGTGCTGCCAGCCTTGCTTCGGAAGCTGGTCATTTCTGACGCCTCTGACTGCTGTGTATTGCATACACTGGGGCTGTTTCTTTTCTATCCTGCTCACGACTTGGGTGTGACTTTTTAGCCATTCAGCTGTAATCAAATTAGTGCTCATATCTCTCATTTAATGCTGTAATTTCAGTTGGAAACGCTCTCGGTGTGGGAAGAACCTTTCTGAAATCAAGTGAAGCCTCTCTGGTCTAACCTCTTTCACTTCCTGTTTGTTACACAGATAGCTAAAGAGCCACCTCCTCTGAGGGAAATTCCACCTTCCTGCAACCCTCTCACGGCTGAGATCATTAAAATGGGTCTGGAGAAGGAGCCTGTTCAGAGAGCATCTGCGTCTGAACTGAAAATGAAGACCAGCGTCGCTCTTGAAGAAGGTAGCGATGCCCCATATCTAAAGCTGCTTATTCACGCTGGTAAAGTGGCCGGTTGCTAGTTAGATCAGAGGGGTCCTGTGGGAAATAGCAGTATGTTTTACTGTTCGGTATTTCCTTCACACAGGCTTCAGCCCTGATATATATGTTTGGGTTGATAGCTTTTTCCCACAGCTGGGTGTTTCTCACTCAAATAAATGATAATTTCCTGTGTGCTGTCACATGCCCTTGCTTCCTTCTCCGCTCGAAGAAGACAGTGTTGTGCTGTACGTGGGTTTGTTAAGGTGTGTGCTGTGGCTGGGCGCGTACTCGGCTGAAGTGTCAGCTGCATCAAGTGAGCTGAAGGCTGGTACGCAGCACAAGTGAAAGCAGAGGTTTGTTGCATCCTGACCTGTAACTCTGCTTGTGGTCCCGTCTTGCCTATAAAACTATCCGTAACGTATTTGAACTTAATCCTGCTGGAAGGTTCGGTAATACAGCAAGAGTTTGTGGAGGTGTTCTGGCTTTGTCTTTTGAAGAAGCTGGACATTTTACAGCAAAATAAAGTTCAGAAACGCTTACTGTGAAGGAAAACTTTTACCTCTCTTTTTTTTTTTTTCTTCTTTTTTCCTTATTTGGTAATGTTTGTTTGCTTTTTGTTTTTATAGTGGGAGGGGTGACAAGCCCCTGGAAAGGTGAATACAGAGAGCCTAGACATTTCTCTTTGAACAAAGAAAACAATCCACAGACGTCCCTATCCCCCACAGTGAGCCCAGTTTCTGAGACTGGTTCTGACCCAAAACTGGCAGTCAAAGTGTCTTGTGCGAGCCCAGTTGTACCACCACCATCTCCGGAGCAAACAGAGGAGGTGGAGGGAACCCCTTGGAACATGTGCAAGGAGTTACCGGAGACCTGGGATCCTCCACCTCTCTCCTCGACCCCTCTCCCCCTAAAGAGCTGCAGCCATGTGGAGAGAGCAACAACCATTTCGGAGCAGGAGCTTCAGCAGCTGGAAATAGGTAAGCGATGTGCTATGTAGGGAATTCGGCTTTTTGCTTGAGCGCGTGATGAAAATACAGCTGCTTTCTTTCAGCATCTTGACAGTTATTTCTGGTTTCTGAGCTTGGATGTCATTCTGTTCATAGTTCCTCTCTTGTTGCACAAATTGCTCAGCCTTCCTTGAAATTACCAAAACTAGTAGTTCTTAACCAATGAAATATGCCACAAAGGTAGTGGTCAGGATTTCCTTCCATTCTTTGAACAGTGGAGCGAACCTCTGTGAGAGGTGCAGGAATCTCTCAAAAACCAGCCAGTTTCAGACTTGTGCTTATGTGTGCTGTGTAAACAGTGTCTGCAATTCCCACTTTATCTGGAATTTTGGGTTTTCAAACAGAATTCTTTTAATAAACAGATAAGCCTGTTGTATGGGAGATGGCAAATGAAGCAGTATAGGTAAAATCAGTCTGCAGCTGTTTGTTCTGGGCATTGGAAAACCTACAGCCACCAGCCGACGAACGTGATTGCCAGCAGCAATCCAGGATTTGAAAACCAGCAGTGAGTTCAGTGTGAAAATCGGTGAAGTAATAGTGCAGTTCCATTGCCCCAGTATAACTCAACATTTCACCTTGTTTTATCCCATATTTTCTAGTCTTTGTGAATGCGTTGAAAACTTCAAGCTAGGAAGAAGGTGTCTTGAAATGTAACTGTTGTTGCAAAACTGAGGGATGGCATTTGAGGGGTTGCTGAGGGCCAGCTTTCTGCTCAAATGGCTTTGGATCTCCAGCAGCCTTGTGAGGTCTGGATATCATCCGTGTAAATTACTGCAAGAGTTGAGTACAGAAGTTTGTCCTTTCCCTGGGTATAATGTGGCTGGATCTAGAGTGAAGACAGAAACATGACATACTAGGCAAGAACGGGGAAATTCTGGGTGCTCGTCCTGTCTCTGGCATTTTGCATGTCACTGCACAACTCATCTGGCCTTTCTGGCTCAGTTTCCCTATTTTCACAGTCGTGGCCGTAGCCTCTACTTAGCAGAGGAACTGTGTGTCCTGTGTTTTGTGGACACGAATACCAATGTTCATGAGATAAAGCTGAAGAAGCTTTGGGTATTAATTGCTGTGATTGTGGTTAGAGCAGGGAGGCATGAAAGGAAACGCTGGAAATGTCTTCCTTCTCTTCCCTTTTGCTTGCAGAACTGTTTTTGAACAGCCTCTCACAGCCTTACTCGCTGGAAGAGCAAGAACAAATGCTTTCATGTCTCAGCATCGACAGTCCGTTCGTGTCAGATGCCAGTGAGAAGGTGAGAGTAAATGGATGCTGGCCATGTTATTGTGTGTTTGGGGGGCGTCAGGGCGAGCACCTCTGGGAAACTGGAGACTGTGACCAACAGACATCCGGAGTTTCTCACGTTTGTTGCTGCTTTTTGACACCAGTTTGCTGGAGAGTACCTTGGGAAGAAATCTTTGTTCTTGGGCAGTGGGTATTTAGGGTTGTAGCTGTTCTTTAGCTCACTGTCCAGCATGGATCCCTGTCCTCCAGTTGCTCTCCTGTGCTGTATACTCACAGTGAGCGTTAAGTGTGTGGATGTGGAAAATCTCAGCAGCCTTGACCCTCCCTGTGCAGAAGCAAGGAACTGAAGAAGCAGTGATGAGCGTAGGAGCTGTACCAAGGTGGACCAAATGGCTGTGCAGCCCAGGGTCTGCTTCCTGGCAACAGCCACTAAAGGGATGTTCAGGGAGAGGGCAGAAGTACAGAGACCCTGCTCTTGGATATTCATTCCCAGCCTATGGATCTGTTCTCCATGAATGTTTTTTAACCCATTCATACTAATGACTTACATAGTCTACATTACTTAATACCAAGTTTGATTAATTTTGCTTGCTCTATCTCTGGTGTTCCTAAGGTAGGGAATACCAGTGAGAAACACTGAATAAGCCTTGTTGAACCAGGGAAGGACGTAAGCCCTTCAGTCATTGTTTTCAAAGACATAGTGTCCAAAATTGTATAGCCTGCCATCTACAGGAGTCACTTCTGAATGTGAGCTGCTTTGTTTCCAATTTCTGTTCCTCTTCTCAGCCTTCTAATTCTTTGAGGAGGACTGAGCAGAGTTCTGTGCAGTGGTTCAGCTGTTGACACCGCATGGTGTGCGATGTGGGATGTGACTCTGCTTCTTTTCGTCTTTTTTTTTTTTCCCCCCCTAATGTCTAACCCTAACATTTAATTTGACTTTTGGCTGGTACTTACCACTATGCTGATGCTGTCAGATTGACCTTCTACACAGCTCAAAGATAGGACAGACTTTTCCAAGTAGTACAGCAACATAGGGTCTGTGTGTGTTTGTGTACAGCTAACTGTTTTTCCTGGGTGTTACTTGCCGCTTATTGACATTAGAGTTTTATCTGATGTTCTATTCTCCTGTCACTAAGTACAATAAAACCCTTTCTTTTTCCTCATCCAGCTCTGCAGCTGATTGTTGATTTGACTATTGAGAATAACTTACTATGTCTGCAGACTGTTATGTTGTTATCCATCCCCTTTTCTAGGTGGCAGGTAAATGTGGAGTAACTCAAGGCCCCTAGATCCCTGTGGACTTCTACTGTTTTCTTCCTGAGGTTATTTTATCTCATCTCATTCAAGCTCATTTTCTTTAGGAGCCTTTGACAAACTTGTTCTTACTTCCACAGAACTCCATGAAGGTTTCTCATAGCTTGAGGGACACTATGAGCTCTGGGATTCATTCCTGGAACAGCCAGACAGATGGCCAGAGCTTCAGCTGGAACAACCTGCTGAACCGCAGTCGGCACACCGACACTCCCAGCTATTTTAACGGTGAGTCTGAATATCTAACGTTTGGACAAATGGCCAGGTATCACTTTCTCAATATCTAGAGGGTCTGGGATGTGGAGTCTTTGAGATCTTCTTATCCTTCGGTTGCTGTGTCAGCACAGAGCCTCCGAAAAGCACACGGGCTGTCAAGAGGCCAAGTTTGCTGCAGTCGTAGGTGGGAGGAGGCACTCAAGTCTGTGTAGTCTGGTAAAGGCCAGAGAAGTTCCTGAATGCACAGACTCTGGCTCAGCTTTGTGTGCCTTGCCTCGTGCAACTGCCGTGTGCGAGAATGTATGCTTTATACCCATAAATGTCTACAAAGTAATTCTGAGGGCATGTTGTGCACATGAATACATCTCTTCAGCTGCTTTCTGGCTAAATCCAGCTCTGCTCTGTGAGTCATTGCTGTCTTCAGGAAGCCTCCATGCTCAGTGAATAGACCTACATAAATGAAATGCTTAAAGACAAAAATGAGTTCTTCTGACCTATGTACATTGCTAATTGATTTTTCTGTGTTGGACTGTGAAGTCATTATGCCTACAGCAGAAGTTAATGACTTCTCTTGTGCATTTCAGGAGTAAAAATCCAGATCCAGTTGCTAAGTGGAGAAAACCTACACATCAGGGATTTCCACAGGACAAAGGTGGGAGACATTGCCACTGGGATAAGCAGCCAGGTGAGACACCAAGCTGGGAGATGAGTACAGCTTTTTGTCTGAGAGGCAATTTCTTCCGTAATGCAGCCTTATAATGCCTTAAAACCAGTGACCCAGAAGTCCACACAAGGACACTAATGACACATTTAGTAACATAACTTCAGTGCTGCTGTTAGGAGTACAACACCAGAAAATGTTTTCTGAATCATAAGCCATTGCTAACTGTTGTAGGGGCCATAGTGATCTCCATCGTAGAAGGTACCTGGTGCTGCACCTTAAAAATCCTTCTCCTCAACTAGACAGAGAAATTCTTTCCCCTCTCCCTAAAGAAGAATCGCCATATGACTCTTTCATCAAGAGCAGTTAAATCAGCTAAGGGAAAAGGGCTTTGTTTGGCTACGATGCTTCTAACTTTTGAGGTTGGAGGAGATATCAGCAGACTCCAGTGAACCTCACTGTGGGCCTCTGGCAGTCCCTGAAAGAAACTCCGGAGTGTTTCTGCGACTGTGACTCATCCGAGTGTGAAATGTGGTGATCGTCTCTAAACAAAGAGATTGCGGAAGTCCAGAAACTGTTTCAGTGGTGTTGGTTCTCTGTGGTGTACTTCGTTCTCCTGGACATCACAAAGTGAAATATCACTAGCCTGCAGAGGAGTTCACAGTGCCCAGACACGGGCGGTTCAGAGCCACCAGCAATGGCCAAAAGCTTGGGTGAGGCGGTTCGGCAGCAGGGTGGATGCCACCTACTGCCATTTCTGAGACACCTTCTTACAAGTGAAGGTTAGAATGTTCCTGCCAAGCACAAGCCTCCCTCCTGGAGCTTTTCTTGGGTTGGGAAGGTGTTTGCTGGTTTTGACAGAGGAATATTACATTGTGAAAGAGCCTTGAGGTGCCACTGAGATGTGTTTGTTCTGCTTCACAGATCCCAGTCCCTGCCTTCAGTCTGGTTACTAAAGAAGGCCAGCCGGTTCACTACGACATGGAGGTCCCCGACTCTGGTATTGAGCTGCAGTGCACCCTTGCCCCTGACTGCAGCGTCAGCTGGACATGGCGAGTCAAACACGGTCAGCTGGAGAACAGGCCGTGAAGCTGTTCCTGTTTCGGAGGTGTTTACCTTGTTGAAAGAAGGAATTGCAAAAGCTTCCACCCACCCCTGCCGTGGAGCACCAAGTGCAGTTGCTGGTGTTTTGTGCTGAAGTAGGATAGCGGTTCAGCAGCTCACTGCTCTCGGGCCTCACTTCTGTTGTCCGTTCTGATCCAGTTCCAAGACATGTCCTGACCTTAGATGTTCCCCAGAACAGCGGGAATTAACTTGTTTTGGGTGTGAGTGTTAGGTTGAGCTTGAGAATGGTGGGTGGAAATTCCTGCTTTTCAGAGGAATGCGATTGTGCATTTCAGGAGCGTAGAGGGATTGGGTGAGAACTCCTGGGGCTCAGCCTCCAAGGTGAACTGGTAGTTGCTGGGCTTGCCCCAAGGAGGAGGTTGGGTATCTTCGGTGCAGCTGTGGTTGTTTGTACAGAGGGAGCTGGCTAACTTCCTTCTAGCTGGAGGAAAAACTGAACGTGTCTGTAGGCTTTGGGTAGCATCATCTCTACCTCAAGCCTTTCGCATGGGGAAAGTTGACAGCAGTAACTAGCTGGGTTCTTGGTTTCACCTCCCACCCTTCCCCGCAGACGCTTCCTTCTTGAATCAGAAAAGAACTTTGTTCCCAGAAAGAGCTTTGCTTGCAGCTCTCATCTTCAGGTCTCCTCTCCGCCTTAGGAGCTGGTGCTCTCTCTCTGGTGTTGCTGCCGACGCTGTCTGGCAGGCGGGGCAGGAGGAGGGGAAGGTGCTCCTTGGTGGCCAGGGTGGAGGGGTTGTGTTCCTCCGTCCTATTTCCACCGCTGACTTGGGACTTCTCGTGAACTGTCCCATCCACGTGGCTTCCCCTGGAGGGGGCAGGGACAGCAGCTCTGTCAGCTCAGACAAAGTCTGAATTTTGCTGCAGCATTTATTAAAAATCTCACTCCCAGCGCTCGGTGTGGCCGGCCGCTCGGCCTCGCTGGAGCTCGGTGCCCCAGTTCCGCGTGGTGTGTTCGCTCCAGCTGTCTTCACCGGCACTGACGGACGGCACGAGGCGTCGTACTGCTCCCCTTCTGTCAGAAGGTGTTAAGGGAGGGGGACGGGCTGCTGGGCCCATAATGCCTTAAGCTTTGAACTTTTTTTACTGATTTGTGAGTTGTTTGGAGTACGCTGAAACTGCGTGGGTCAAATTCGGACGGGCGGGTGTTGTAACCGTGCTGTAACCCAGAGCAGAACCAGAGGGAGGGTTAAGCTGTGAGTGTACCTGCTGGGGACTGCTCAAAGTCCTCGTGGTCCCTTGCCGGTGTGCTGTGGCTCTTCCAGCGTGCGGCCTCTCAGCAGGGGCTCTCTGCATCCAGGCTGAGCAGAGGAACAGCTCCCAGAAAGCAAGGCAGGTCCTGCCGGGTCTATCCTGGTTCTGAGGGACCCGACGGGGCAGGAGTGTTTGCAGTTTTCCCAAGTGGAGTTCACTTAGAAAATAGCTGGGAAAAGTCATACTCTGGGCCTCCCTTGGTGAGGACCAGTGCTCCGTGAGCAACTGAAACTCTTTCCCTTTGGTCTCCCAGAACATCGGATGGCTTTGATACACCAGGCAGCGACATTCCTAATCGGAAAACTGAAGTTGTGATGCAATAAAGTGGAATTCTTGAGGAAAAATGAAACCTGTCACTGCTATGGGTATAGTTTTTATAGCACTTTTTGTTCTGAAGCACTTAATACGTTGTCCAAAATAGACACCTAATTATAGCTGAAATGCCACATGAAGAGCCTTTTTAGTAAACAATTAACACATTACGCATGTCTCTTCCAGGAAGGAGTGGGGGGAATGGGTAGGTTGGCTTGATTTTGGTGTTTTTCAGATACCATAAACTGCTAAGAATTGTAGGCTCTGGAGCAGGAGGGACCAAAATGCCTTCCCAGGAGCTCCCAAGCACGTATTCAGTGCACTGACCGATCTCCCCACGCCTGGCCCCTTCCTAGGCTTCGTCTGAGGGGGAGAGGAGAAAAACCTGTTGGTTGTTTCTAAGAAGAGTCTGTTGGTGATGTGTCAATACGAAAGCGTGGTCTGTTCCCTTCCCAAAGGCTGCATCTCGTGGCTTTCACTGTTTGCGAAATGCTTCGATGTACAGGTGTACAGTTTTGCACCGTGGTGTTAGACTGAAGTTCTGCCGAGCAGCAGGGCGGGGTGCAGCAGCCCGCTGTTTACGGGACTTCTGAGCTTTACACTTCATCTACAGCATTAACGGTAACCTCAGGCCACCTCCAGAGTGGGTGAAAGGCAGTAAACCCTGGCGAACCCCGAATGTCTTTGCTGGGTAGATGGAGAATTCCATGTTCTCCTGTACCCTCACACCAGCATTAGCCAGTATCTCCCTGTTTGTTTTGTCCAAAACCTTCCCTCCTCTTTTGCTGCCCCCTCAAGTGACAAAGAGAGGCTGCAGATTTCCACCGAGCAGTTCTTTTACGTGACAGCCAGCCAGACGAGCGGGCTGTGGCGGCAGCAGTCCCTGCCACGTGGGACAGACGCTTCGGCTGACACCACAAACCACTGCTGCTTTCTTACCGTCCTGAGACGTGGCTCTCCTCTCGGGGGTATCTCCAGGGGTTTCGTGGTTTTGCTGCCTACCAGCTTGGGATCTCCTCGACTCTCTCCTGCTGCCAGGACACTTCCCTCTTAATTTGACTGGTCATTTTTGCAGCGACGAGCATAAAAAGTCCAGCTTCCAGATCAAGGCTGGCTGTGCAATACTGACAGAAGAGAAAGTCAGGAAAGGTTTTTGTTATCCATATATAAGAACATAACTAGTCTTTAGGACAGAACCCCAGTTCAGGGTAGGAAGGACAAATAGCAGTAGGAGGGACAAACACAGATGGCTCTTGTCGTGTAGCTCCTCCCGAAAGTCTGGAAAAATCACCATTGGTGAAGTGATACGGAGCTGGTAATCTCTGGGATGGGCAGTACTGGCGTGGTGAGGGCGGTGGAATGACTAGCTTGTGTTGAACGAATGACACTTTATAAAACTGTGATTTCTTGAAATTAACATTTTTGACCTGCGTTTTCACAGGAGAAAAAAAAATAAAGCTGGAAAAAAAGATTCTCTGTTCTCATTGCCTGTGGTTTGATATGTTGTCCCAGAGAACAAGACGATGGTCCTGAATATGATGTTTTTCACAAAGGGAAGCCTGGTCTGGTTAAACTCTGCTCTATGTTACCCTTGTTTTGGGTGGATGCAGGGAGAAGTCATTTAACGGTAACTTTGATGGATCTAAGCGCAGGAATTGCTGAACACGCTGGTATCTCTCTGTTTCCAGGTCCATAGCCCACTCTGCTGCTCCTCTCCCCCTGCAGCAAGGGGAGTCGCGGTCCTGGGAGCTGCTGCGCCTTCCCCTCGGCCGTTCGAAGGCAGCTCCGGGAGCCAGAGGCACTGGCTCGGGCCGGCGGAGCTCTGGAGCTTCGCCCACACCTTGCAGCCAGTGCTTCTGCTCCCTGCGCCTGCCCGAGCTGTTGGTCTCGGCGTAGGCGCTGCGTTTCTGTTTGCTCAGGGCTGTGGCAGCGCCAGCGAGCGAGGGGGGTCGGTTAGCTCGAAACATAAACCCCAAATTGAAGTGGGGGGGGGTGCTATCGCCTACCTGTGTTTGTGCTGTGAACACAGAATTCAAATCCGTTGTCCATAAAAAAACAGTTGGGTGTTTTGTCGCAGGACTTCCCCATAAACACACAGGTCAGCGTAGGGAAGCCCTAGCCCAGCTCTCGTCTCTGAGGACGGCCCAGCTGAGAGGCAGTGCCAAACAGATTGCATTGGGCCTTTCCCCCAGGGTTTCTGTGCCTCCGCGCTGTGGGTGGCAGAAGCTGTGGCCTCCTCGCCGCAGTAGCCCAGCAGAGATGGGTGCGTGCCTGTGCAGGTGCCTGGTCGCCTTCTTGCCTGGGGACACTTGGAATCACAGAATGCTTTGTGTTGGAAGGGACACTTAGAGGCCATCTAGCCCAGCTTCCTGCAGTGAGCAGGGACATCTTCAGCTGGATCAGGGTGCTCAGAGCCCCGTCCAACCTGGCCTGGAATGTCTCCAGGGATGGGGCATCTCCTACCTCTCTGGGCAACCTGGGCCAGGGTTTTACCACCCTCATGGTAAAAAATTTCTTGTATCTAGTCTAAATCTCCCCTCCCTCAGTTTAAAGCCATTACTCCTTGTCCTGTTACTTATGTAGTAAGAAGTGGGACAGGCCCTTGGCCGAGCCACAAGCCCTGGCTTTTCCCTTGTCCTGTGGCACTCTTACTCCTTGAGTTTCCACCCAGGAGATCACCCCAGCCGGAGGCTGCCCGCCCTGGCCGGAGCTGCAGGGCTGAGCAGAGCCTTGCCATCACCCTGCCCCCAGCTGCAGCCGTGGGCAGCTCAGACCTGCATCTTCCACTTAAACACCCTCAAAGGTGCGTGGTCACCACGCCTGCAGCTCTTCCTTACACAGGAGGTCACGCGTTGTGAGCGGAGCTGCAAGCAGCAGCCCGTGTGTCCATCCCTCCCTCCTCCATCGCAGCATCCCCCCCCATGCAGCTTCACCCCTTCTCACAGACAACTGCTTTATCCTTAGAGTCGTTTTATTACCAGTTCTGCTTTAGATTAAACAGGCCTTCAGTATAGAAAAATAATGTATACAAATTAGCAGTTAATGTTTTACATTTCTGGCTTAAAGGCATTTATAAGTTACACGTTCATTTCCCTCCCCTCCCCTCTGAGCTTGGTTGCGATACGGAGCCGGCTGGCGCGCGGCACCCTAATGACAGCGGGCAGCAGTCGCTGCGCCGGCGTGCGGCGCGGGCTCACCGCGGTCTGAAAGCGGGCGCTGGCGAGGACGCACATGGGGCAGCCCCGCGTCCTCGCCGCAGGGAGAGCAGGGGCCGGTTAACAAGGTAACTGCGTTAACAGGTTAATTGCGACAGCGCGGGGCTGGGATGGACTCGGCAGGGCAGGGGAGGGCTGCGGTGCGGTGCGGTGCGGGGAGGCTCGCGCAGCTCTCCAGCGTCGTTCTCCTGCGTGATGTCCGCAGGGACCTGCGGCCGTTTGGGATCGTGGCGTTGGCTGCGAGGCCCGGAGGCTGCTGGCACCCGCTGCGTCGCAGCCTCGCGCTCCCCGAGGGCTGGGGCTCAGCGCTGTCGCCGAGGCCGATGCTGGGGATGCAGGAGGGCAGAGCTGGGTACCCCCTTGCAGACAAGGACAGAAAATCCTTGACCCCGCTGCTGATGGTCGTAGCTACGGAGCCTCCCCTGCAGTGAGGAACAGACTCACCGCAGCCTTGGGACCCTGGTGAGACCCTCTGTATAGCTGCTGCAGTCCCTGCTCCCGTAGCACGGAGAAATTTTAAGGAAGACGTATAAAATCAGTGTAAAATAGCACCCCTGCCAGCGCCTGGGTACGGGCAGTGCCCAGGGTGGGCTCTTGCAGCAGGCTCCTCGCCGGAGAGCAGGCGCAGCCCGTGCCGCTCGGCTCTGCAGCCAAGGAGGACACGGGGTCTCGAGGGGCTCCGCGAGGCCGGGGGAGATGCGCAGGGACGGCTGCGGCCCCAGCTTGCAACCCTCCTCCCCTCCTGCAGCGGGAAATCGAAGGCACCAGCAAGCTGCGGAGTGGGGCACAGCGTGCGTGGGGCTGGCTCCGGGACAGGCGTGCGGTGGAGCAGCTCTGGGGTGGGGATGGGGCAGCTCCTCTTGTCCTTCCAAAGCAAGCTGGGGCTTTCTGCGCTCCTCACCCCCTGCCCGCACCCAGGAGGGTCCCCCAGCCCTGCCAGCCTGGGGGAGAGGGGCTCAGAGGCTTTGCTAAGCAAGCGCCGGGGCATCCCCGCGCCGGACCCGCGGGCGTGCGGGGTGGGAGCTGGCACACTAAGCGGCTGGGGCAGCGCGGAGCGGGCACCGTCCCCCCGCCCCGCATCGTCCCGGGCTGGCAGGGTCACGGCCTGCGGTCCCATCTGCGTCGGGAGGATGGTGCCGGGACGGCGTCGGTCACAGCGAGATGTCCGGCGTCGCCTGCAGGCTCTGCCCCGCGGCCCGTTTCTTGGCGCTGCCGCGGCCCTTGTCAGCGCGCCGGTACGGATTGTTCCGGAGATCTGCAGCGGGAGGAAGCGCGGGGGCTGGCACCCAGCACCACCCAGCATCGCCCCGGCTGGGTGCCCGGGAGCAGCCGGACCCGCTGCACGCCGAGGCACGGCCAGCAGCTCCGACCACCCAGCCCGCGCGACCCCGTCCCTCGGCTCTTCCGGCGCCCGGCGCCATAGCGTGGGGCTGATGCCGTGGGGCAGAGCCCGGCCCATCTGCCACGCAGCCCCTGCTGGGGGGGGGCAAGAAACCCAGGAGGGTGGCGAAGTCTGGCAGCTGCTGCCTGCGCCGTGCCTCGCCCCGCGCCCGGCTGCCCCACGTTACCTACAGAGGACTCTCCTCGTTGAAGCTCACGTCGCAGAAGAGCCGGGACGAGCGCTTGCCCGTCCGGGCCGTGAAAGGAACAGTTTTCAGAGCTGAGCAGAGCAATCCAGAGAGACAGCGAGGAGGAGGAGGAGGGAGGAGGAAGAAGAAGAAGCAGAAGAGGAAGAGGAGCTATGAGACAGGGCAGAGAGCACTCGGTGGCGTTGCTGGGTGGGATGGGAAGGTGCTACGGGTGGGTTTGGTCCCCACCATGGGGCCTGGTGGCCCTCCAGCTCCTGGCTGTGACAACCCCCTGCAGCCCCCCATCACCGAGGGTCTCCCCGTGGCACAGAGCGCTGGGTCCGCTGCAGGGGGGGGGACACGCCCGGCCGCTCACCTGAAACAATCTCTCACCTGAAATAATGTCCTCGATGGCCCCGTCTTTTCCTTCGTAGATGAGCGGCTCCTTCACCATCTGCTTCTTCTTCAGCTCGGCGATCATGTCCATCTGCTGCCGCCTGGCCTTCTGGATGGGCAGCTGCCGTTGGGGACAGCACGGGGTGAGCAGTTTGCCCCCCTGGCTCCCCCCCTGCCCCCGACCTGCTTGGCCCTTCCCCACCAGGACAGGGGGACACATGGGGGACCTTCACCTCAGGCCGGTCCTCGCTGCCAGGGGGGCCGGATTCTGCCTCTTTGGCCGCAGCCTCTTGTTTCTTCCACAGCTCGATGTCCTGCTCTGCTTTCTTGGGAGGGGCGCAGGGACAGGGTGCTGAGATGGGGGGGGGTCCTGCTGCGGAGCACAGCCCCCCCCCTTCCTCCCCTCGGCAGCTCCCGGCTCGCCCCAACCCCTCCAGCATCTCCGAAGGGCAGCACCCAGCCCCGGGGTCTCTCTGCCCCGCGAGCCCCCAGCCTCACATGTGGCTTTTGCTGGTTACCCCAAAATGGGGTCAGACCCCCCCCCCCAACCGCAAATCCCCTCGCAGCCCCCAGGAACAGGGCACCCCCTGTCCCCTCCTACCTTGTAGGCTCTGATGAAGCGCATGAACATGGGGAAGAAGGTGGTGGGGGGACTGGTTTTGGGGTTCTCCCCGAAATACTCCACGGCCGACTCGTAGGCCTCCTGCGGGCAGAGACACCCCAATGCAGGGGGCTGGGGCCAGGCAGCGGCACCCCATCACCCACCGCCTCCTCCCAGCCTCTCCCACCTTGCCATCCCCCTCCGTGTCCCCCCCCAGCTCTGCAGCGGGAGCCACATCGCACCCGGAGCCTCTCCCACGGGGCAGAGGTGTGAGCAGAGGGCAGCCCGGGGTGTCCCCACGTAGGAACGGGGGGGTCCCGATCCTGCCCCACTCCCCCCAGCACCCACCTTGGCGGTTTTGCTGTCAGCCTGCAGCTTCTCCATCACCTCCAAGTTGACCTTGAGGAAGTCCTTGAGCACCAGGCTGTCGTCCTGCCGCATGAACTCCTTGCGGGTCAGCTCCATGCCCTGCTGCAGGCTCCGCACGTCCTGCAGCACGCTGTCCAGGGAGACTGCGGGCAGGGCGAGCAGCGCCGGGGTCAGGGCAGGCTCGGAGACCCCCCCCGCCGGGGCTGCAGCCCACCACGACCCCCCAGCGTGGTGCCCATGGGCGCTACCTGTGCCCGCCTTGTCGAGGAAGTGCAGCTCGGTGTGGAAGCCGGTCAGCTCGGGGTACTTCTCCATGATCACCCGCACCAGGTAGTGCAGCAGCGTTTGCTTGCGGTCCGTCGACTTCATCTCCAGGAGCTGGGAGAGAGCAGCATCAGCCCCGACCCGCAGCCCACCGCCCCACCTCACCCCTGCTCACGGCAGGCTCTGGTGGCCTTCATCCCCACCGAGGGGCCCTGCATCCCTCTGTCCCCACTGAGGGTCCCTGCATCCCTCCATTCCCACGGCTGGTCCCTGCATCCCTCTGTCCCCACCGAGGGTCCCTGCATCCCTCCATCCCCACAGAGGGTTCCTGCGTCCCTCTGTCCTCATGGCTGGTCCCTGCGTCCCTCCATCCCCGCAGCAGGTCCCTGCATCCCTCCATCCCCACGGCTGGTCCCTGCAGCCCTCCGTCCCCACAGAGGTTCCCTGCATCCCTCTGTCCCCACACTCAGCCCTGCATCCCTCCATCCCCACAGCAGGTTCCTGCATCCCTCTGTCTGTCCACTCTTCCCTGCGTCCCTCTGTCCCCACGGCTGATCCTTGCATCCCTCCATCTCGCCATGTCTGGTCTCTGCATCCTTCCAACCCCACGGCTGGTTCTTGCGTATCTCCACCCCGATAACTGCTCCCCATGCCTCTCCAGCCCTACAGCTGGTCCCCGTGTCCCCCCAGCCCCGAGGCTGGTCCCCGGGCAGTGCCAGTGTCCCCATGTGCCAGCACGCTGCGCAGCCCCGCGCCGACCCTACCGCATCCAGGCTCTGCAGCCGGAAGCCGTAGGCTGCCCCGCGCTTGCTGCTGTTCATGTAGTTCCCAAAGGCCAGGACGATCTGCGGGGACACAGCAGCTTGGGGACACAGCCCGGGGCGGGGACGGTGCGGGCACACAGCCTGGCAGCACCCCGCGTGCACCCGTCCCAGCCCCACGTCCCCCCGCCGCCGCACCTCCAAGATGTCGCGCAGTTTGCTGGAGGACTTGAGGGACATGGAGGCGGCGATGATGGCGTTGAGTTGCTGCGGGTGGGAGGAGAAGCGTGTCAGCCTCGCCGCAGGATGCCACCCCCTCGCA
>Ga0065711_1008012_pt1 | contig 25794 bp, 15 predicted proteins | sample Hoacrofraction12_FD_59098 | JGI IMG/M metagenome (GOLD analysis project Ga0065711, IMG submission 59098) | Hoatzin crop microbial communities from Cojedes, Venezuela - Epithelial fraction 12 v2 (version 2) | ecosystem: Host-associated > Birds > Digestive system > Esophagus > Crop | place... | reverse complement strand
CTACAAGGAGAGGCTGAGGGAGCTGGGCTTGTTCAGCCTGAAGAAGAGAAGGCTGAGAGGGGACCTAATATATACTTACAAATATCTCAAGGGTGGGTGTCAGGAGGATGGGGCCAAGCTCTTTTCAGAGGTGCCCAGCGACAAGGGGCAATGGGCACAAACTGAAGCACAGGAAGTTCCGTCTGAACCTGAGAAAGAACTTCTTCCCTCTGAGGGTGACGGAGCACTGGAACAGGCTGCCCAGGGAGGTTGTAGAGTCTCCTCCTTTGGAGATATTCAGGAACCGCCTGGACAAGGTCCTGTGCAGCCTGCTGTAGGTGACCCTGCTTCGGCAGGAGGGTTGGACTAGATGACCCACAGAGTTCCCTTCCAACCACTACCATTCCGTGATTCTGTGATACAGAAAATACAGATGCAGCTGGGCAGGCTTGTGCTCTGGCTGCTATATGTAATCCATTCCTGGAGCTGTTCGCTGCCTCTGTGTGCTCAGAGCAGCGCTCCAACACCACAGTGTGATTTGTGAAGCCTCTGCATTTTCTCTCAACAAGAAACTGAAGCTGAATTATTTTTTTCCCATAAAAGCAAGCAAACTGTCCATCTGTAAAATTAAGCTCTAGTAACAAGAATAGACCATACCATTTCATCACCTAACTTTTCATGAGTGCTTTTTCCAGTGAAGAAGGTACATAGCTAGGAAAAATACTGAGTGGCTACTAATCAAGATTAGCTATCCAGCCATTTAGCCTAGAGTCATTCTGCAAAACACACATAGAGAACTGAAACACAGTAAGGGAACAGAAACTGCCACAGGATTTTCTTCCATAGAAAGAAGAAAGGGTTCTTTTTAAAACCAGAAAAGCTATCAAATTGTAGCTTATCTCACAAATATCTGCTCTATGTTGCAAAACCCAGAATTGAGTAATTGACTGGCAATGCCTCAGATCTACATTTCTAGGCAATACTTCTTTCATGGTGAAGAATTCCTTGTTGAGAACGTGTTCATCCTCATGCTTTAGTGGCATGAAAATATTCACAACTGATACAGGCACAGGGAAAGACACTCTGGAGACCCTGGAGAATTTAGAAACAGTCTATCAAAGCAACTGAACAGCAGATTTAAGATATGCAGTTGAAGCATTTGAGCAGAAACATTTCAAAGCAAGTAGCTGAGCTGGTATGTGTGCATTATCTGTATCCAGTTTAATTCTACAAAACTAGTCTGCAGAGGTTCATTTATAAGCAAAGAGTAGTTTCAGGAAAGACCAACCAGGACAGAAACTACAAGCAAGTGACCTTGCTAAACACTCCTCAAAAGCTCTACAAAGCACTGATTGTTCACAGTGTTTAGTAAACAGTTCATGTATCAGGTGACTCAATAGCTTTCAGCATAGTGCCTTCAATTCAAGCAGCAAACAGTACAGAGGGTTAACACCTTTTGTGCTAGTATCAAACATTTTGGCTTTTTCCATGGTTAGTCATATCAGTGGGCCAATGAGAATTTAACAATAATTGCTTCACACACGCTGCAGCTGTGAAACACATAAGATGTGCTTGGTATAAAAGGACATCCAATGCTTGCGAAAGCCTGTAGGTTCGGTCCTTTATCCAGCCATTTCTTCAGAGGTAGTCATAATCCTACCATCAAGAAATCTCTGAATACTTGACAGAACAAGAAACGTATCTACAGCAATTGTATTTCCTCCTACTTTCCTGTTTCCGTGGCAGGTACTTTTTAAATACTTGATACAGCTTTTAGCACTGTGTAGTTCTTAACACATACTAACTCAAGCTTTTTTTTCAACTAACAAGCTTTTTTGAAAGGATTGTTACTAGGAGGGCCCTTCCAGATACACTGGAATCTTCTTCCTGCTGACATGCTTTCAGTGAACCACTCTACTGCCATTTAACAGAGAGATTTTTAGAAACCACAATTATTCTAAAAGAACAGTAAAAAGAGGTTAGCAGAGCCTACGGGGAGACAGACAACAGAGACCATGAGAAGCATTTTCTTTCAAGTATTTGGTCTAAGGTGTACCACTAACCAGGAGCTGGTTTGTAATCTATTGAATTTGTAAGACAACAGGTTAACCAACAAAGGTTTTAAATTCACCAGCTGCCAAAGAACATTTTATGCTGAATTCTCTGAGATTTGTTTATGAAATGTCTCAGACAGGCACAGGACATAAAGCCCAGCAAGATACAACTGGATTTCCATAAAAGCACATGACAGAGTGGACACTGAGCCCTCAACAACTCACTCAAGCCCACTTCAGAACAGCAATGTAAGAGCAAAATAACTGAGTGGATCCTGTCCCTCCCTTCCTTGGCACTAGTATGGCACCCACCTGATCATACAGTAAGCCACTTCCAGGTTAAACACACCAGACATTTTTTGGCTGAGGTATCATACAATCAGACCAGTGCCAGATCAGGTACAAGGCAGGCAGCAGCAGCAACTCTCCCCCCTCAGCAGCAGCCAGCAAGGGTGAAGCTTCATTCAAGGGAACACATGACTGCCACTGACAGGGACTGGCCTGTTCTTTCCCTTTTCCCTGCATCAACACTAGCAATGCTACAGTCACAGTCAGGTCAGCTGACTCATCCAACTGCCTTGGCTTGGACAGAGTTTGGCTTGAGCAGGTAGTGGCAGCATGCGAACCCCTCTCCCTCTCCACGTAGCTCATGAAATTACATCCTGCAAGGGTATGAAAACAAATGAGATTACTGCACATGTTGCAACACTAAATAAAAAACCACCACTCGTATGGTGCTTCTATCTGGATTTCCTTCAGAAACAGAATCCTCCTCTCTACCCGTCTCAACTGCAGCTTTATATCTTGGAATCTTAACTATTAAATCCTGCTTTAAACCAAACACAATCCCAGTGCTTCTTGATACAGGAACTGTTTTATTTCAGTCATAACCTTCATCACAAAGTGGCTTTCATAAATATTAAAAAAGCCTTACCATTTTCTATCATGTTACTCTGAGAATTCAAAGAAGTCAACATAAACTATCCAGCTCAATAACACAAGAGACAAGATAAAGCCTCCTCCAATGTTGTCGGCCCTCAATTAAAAAAAGATTACCTGGGAGATATGGTTGATGGAGGACTCCATCCTCCGCAGCTGGGATGCTTGGATGTCCAGCAGCTGTAATACATTGTTGGCCAATGCATTGATCTGATAAGCAACACTGGCTAGAGACTGAGTTGTGTAGGCTTTGGTCTCTTCTAATGCTTTCCTTTTATCTGGAGCCTGTAAAGCAAAAGAACAAGACATTTGCTGAGGGCCAGGAAAAGGGTGAGGGGTGGGGGGAAAGGACAGGAACAAAAAACACAACCTATATTTAGAAGAATCTGTAATCAAGAAGATCTGACTGTGCAGTCAAAGCACTCGATCTGTATCTACACTTAAAAAATTCTCAATAAGAAGGAGATTAAGAATGTGAGAAATATTTAACCATAACAACATTACAGGCTGCAAAACAATTCATTCAGTAGAAAAAACAACACTATCATGATTTGTTGGACTCGAGTTTCTAAAGCCTGCCCAATCCTTCATTTCCAGAAAAGCCTCCAATTCTCCAGGAACACTGAAGCACAGCTTTTGTCATCTCTTACACAGTCACAAAGTCCAAGCCAGTTAAAGACAGAAAAATATTTTCCCACAGTTGGGTGTCCCCTGCTGCACATGCCACCTACAAAGCTAACCCTCCAGCTATGCTGGCTGCTACTCACACAGTCCAGGATAAGGGTGAGCAGAGCATCAGGATGGCATGGACAGAGGGCTCCTGTATGCAGGAATAATTGTGAAATTATCCCTCCTCGCACAAAAGCTTCATAAACTTTCCTTGACAGCTGAGAAAGTTCATCATTGACTAAGACAACACACATATTTTGAGGTGTCAGAAAGGAGCAAAGCTTCCCTCCAAAGGGTAAAAATACCAGGCAAAGATCACTTTCCCACTGAAATCACACCTTGCAAAGGCGAAGTCCTCAATCTGTCCTGAGACAATGCTTCCTAGTCAGAGGGCAGGTTACTGTCCAAGATCTGCAACTGCTCACACGACTTGAATCACATAGCCCAATTAAGTGCCTTCTCACTGGCAGGATGGAAGGTACTAACACCACCACTGCCTGGAAAACACACATGCAGCCCACTCTGAAGTAGTCCGTGTATCACAGCTTGGGAGCTGGCAGTGGAGGTCATTACTTCTTCTGTTACCCAACTTGAAAACCGCAGCTATCCAGAATTCTCTTTTCTTCCCTTTGTAGGAAAGGTGCACTGCATAAGGAAGGATTTGCAGTACATGATGACTCAGAGTGCTAGCATAGTTTCTTCCACGTTATTTATTCGTGGAATAGTCAGTCGATCTCAGCAACCAAAAGGAAAGGTTCATATTAATAGTCCCTTCCAACTAGACTTCTGTCTGGTTTTTCTGTTGATTTCTTTGAATAACAGTCAACACACACATTGCATGCAACAGTTACAGTATTAAGAACAAAGTCAGGAAACAAAGAAATCCTGTTCACATTCAACTGAGCCCTGTGTTTTACAGTTTCCATGCACTCATTCATTCTTAAATCCTGCCTCTTATTTCTTCACCTCAATATTTTAGTTTAACTTCCGTAAGTGTTAAATCTGCCCCTGAGTTAAAAGTATGAAAAGATGCAACAGCTAATAAGGAATCCTTATCTCTCTTGCTTTAAGGAGAAAACCAGAAGGCAAGCTGTTGGTATACATTATAAAGTTGCATCATGACCTAAATGCTGCAACACAAGCTATGCTATGCTACCGTTTAATTAAAGACTTTTTTAAACAAGGATGAAATCCCTCCCTCCCCTAATCCAGGAATATTCCTATTCATGATTAACATTCCTAGCAGTGTTTTGACATGTATTAGAACACTTGGTTAATGCCATCCTTCAAACGGATTCACATATAGATGCCTTCTACAACATGAAGCAGCAAGAACACTTTAAGGCAATCTGTTACCAAAAGGTAAAACAGCTATCACATGTACTAGGGCCACACTACACAAAACACTATTTTTTAGTATTTCCAAATGCAAATAAAGCTACCTTTCTCCTGAAGAATACTGACATTTCTAGCTGTCAGAAAATATTAGTAAGAGTTATTTTGCTTCTTCAGAAAACAAACTTCGGTGGTGAAGGATCTGTAAAACAACTACTAAAGGTTTAAGTAAGTTAGTTTCCCAAAACACCCTGGCTTTCCATACATACATTTTAAACTTCAAATAATCACTAGCTAAAGCAAGCAATTGATGATTTATACTTGGACTTCTACCACTCTGGATCATGGTGAAAATACCGGTAGCAGCTTGGCTGACAGCCGAAATGAAAGGTTTACGGAACTAGACACAGCCAATAAGGCGGCAGTCAACGTGATTCTAACTTTATGCAAACACAGGTGTAGATCTGTAGCCCTTACTCTAGCAGTTTTCTTATCACAAAGTTTCAACTAAATAACGTCAGGCTGAACACTAACAGCTCACAAAGCCACAGCACTCAGTTACTGAGTGTTGTCAAATGAGAAAACTTCAGTGTATAAAAAGTTTCTTTTCTTCTTTAATGATTTGTTGATCAAATGCCTTGCCCTCATTTGCCTAAGCACCGAACATTTTAGTTACTTGCTTAAATGACTAGTTTGGCAGTAGGATTACATGAATACAGTTGTGCTGTGAAACTTTTTTCATATCCTAGCAGAATTAGGTTAGAAACATTTTCAAGCTTTGCAGATAATTCAGGAAATTTCAGTTTGCAGTTTAACAGTTTAGATTACAAGTAACTTGACATACAGTCTTTTGCATTTTTTAATTAGAACTGCTGGCATCCGCAAGATCTAAGCTAAAAGCTTCATAGCCAGCAAAAAGGAGGAGGGGAGAGGGAGAAGCCAAGAGCTATGTGGCAGCAAGAGGAGGGAGCTGGGATTTCCCATGTTCCTCAACTGTTACTTCTGTTTCTCTCTTCAAGCAAAAATAAAGTGGTATAGAAGATAACGCTCATGTTTACATGCCTTCAGATACTTTACTACAATACATGAGCACCAGTTAACTATTTAAATTTAAAGACAACACAATACAAATGCTGTCAACTGGTTTGTTTTCCCAGTAGTCCAAAATTACTTTATGATCTCATACAAAAAGATTCAAAGATACTGTTGTTTCTCCAGTAGTCCTTTATATAAATAGAAGTCTGAGTGTCCTTTAGTAGTCAAGTGAATATTCTTTAAATCCAGAACATCCCAGCTTTTGAAGTTTCCCTCTTGAAGTAAACTCCAACATGTATGCCTAGTTCACCCTTCACAATCATGTTACTATGGCAAAATTGCAGTTTCGATTTGCTTTCACACAACTAGGTTTAATACTATAAAAAGAAAACCTCTCCTATACTCCAAGCAGATACATAAAGAGACAGTTAAACTTGCATGGCATTCCACACTGCATATCATGTATTTTTGTCAAATACAAACTTGTATCACAAAGCTTCCTTTAAAAGTTTACATAATTACTACAGTCAAGTCAAAACTGATTCTGCACCCAAGCAATTGTCACAGTAAAAGTAGAGTAGGAGCTTATTTAGTTCAGTTCAGTGACACATCAAGGCCAAATGATGAGGAACCTGTCCATCACTTGGCAGCTGATCTTCACAAGTCACATAATCAATTTTTTCTTCCCCTCTCCAAACTGCCCCCCATATAGGCACATCCCCACAACAGTATCTGTGCAGTGTTCAAATCATCTGCCCTCCCAGCTTTTGCTCTCTCCACTAATTCCCTCCTTCTTCTAGCTCACACAGCACACAACTACATGTATGAGTTTTCTCCAAAAACCACATCAGCTCACACTGCAAAGCATCTTTGCACGCCATAATTTCTGTTGCAAGCACACTAGTCCGTACCCTCACCACTTGTTCTCCAGTCTCTGTTTTCCCTCTTTCCACTTCAGCTCCATTCACTGTGCTTGAAACCCCCGTAAGATAAATGCCCCATCAGAAGAACTTGCTCCATTTGACAGAGGTTAGAAACCAGCTCATCAGATCACACCAAGACTGTCTGTCCTAGCAGAAACAAATTAATTCACCTCCCCAGTATGTGGCATGTGTTGCTCCACATTTTTCATCTTCAGCTGTTGGAATATGTGCAAACTCCAGCACAGAAAACCCCATCCAGGACAGAGCACTGCCCTAAAGCAGCCAACTAATCGCTAAACAGAGCTGTTAATTATTCAGTGCCCAATACCTGTTCAGATGCTTGGCATTCTGTTCAAAGGCTTGATCACTCTCAGCAATCAAGCTACAGGAACAGCTTTACAGTCAGTTTTATATGCCTTTGCTGTTATTGCTCATGCACATTTAATGAATTCAACAGTGCAGTACATTTGTGTTTGCTTCACAAGTAAACACAAGATAATTGTTTAGTTTTATATCTTGGTTGTCTTTTTAAAAAAGACTTCCACTTTTCATTATTTGATTAAAGAGAAAATTAGGACTACTACCATCAGCTGCCACAGGAATTCAGCAACCTCTATCATGTATCAGCATTCACAGAATGCAACTATGTCAAAGTCATCAATACGACCATTTGTATTCCACTTTGTTCATGTTGTCATTTATCTATCTTTGACATTTACAGAATGCATACTTCCTGACAGGACAGAATCAACAGTTGAGGTTTCAAAGTTCTGCTTCCTTCGCTAAGGTCCTGCCATTTTAGTTTAGAGATCTGGTCCCAACAAACTCTGATAAGGCTTTTAATAAACCCTTAAGACCAGCCTTATTTGTTACTTCTGACTGTTAATGGAAAAAGTCTTGGGCATTTCTAAACTATTCGCAACGTATGTTCAGCTTAGACCAAGTACTCCACATCCAAGCTGCAGTAATGTGTTTCAAAGGTTTAAATATGCTATACATGCTAGACATCATTTACCTACTGAGCCAAAAGTCTAATTTACATTGAATATCAAGAACCGTAAATCCAGAGATCACTGTAAATAACTGAAGAGCTACATACTGAAATAAGTCAGTAGCCCATGGATACAGGTTCCCCCTTACCCATAGTTCATGAAGCTTATTAGATTGCTTTGTAAACATGCTGCACCACGGTAGACTTCTTAGCTTTTACTGATAGTTACTACACCAGAATATCAGTTATAAATGAGAGAAGAAAGTCAAACTGGCAAGTCACAGCAGCAGTGCCACAAGTTTCTATATTCCGAAGAACTTTCGGGAGCAAACTACCTACCTGGAAGCCATCCAAAGAGATCTAAACAGACTGTGGTTATACCAACTAGTGCTCAGCAAGGAGCATTCAGGGTTTCTCTCATCCCAGATATAACCTTAAGGGATATGTATCATTCCAGAAAGGCAGAAGAAACTAAGGCTTCAAAATTTACAAATAGAGGTTGCTTACACTATGTATGCCATCCAGGTAAGGACCGAGTATGAATCAAATGTGACAGCTGTCTCCGGGAATAGGCTTACTGTTCGTGCCATACAGCAATCTCATTGAAGAAATTCTCTCTACAATGCATTAGACTAGCATTTACTTCAAGGGGATGATGCACTGAGTACTTCCCAATATCTAGAGCTACACTAGGCCTCATATTTACCTCTCTACACGTTACAGACTGTTCCTCACTGACCAGCACCTCAACTCCCCCACCAGAAAGTGAAGTAAACCATTAGCAGAGTTAGTTCAGAAGTTTACACTCAGTCTTTGCTCACCACACTAGCACAAGAGACATCCTCCCATAGCACCACAGGTAAGACTTCAGAGGGTCACCAGTATACTTCATCTGCCTTCCTCCCTCAGCATAATCAGTCCCAGATCAGCCACCATCAGTATTCTTGTTACTGGAACCACCTGCTTTGCCATTCATATCATTACTATTATCAGTAAAAACAACTGTGGGAAATTTAAAATAAAGTATTTACATGGGGACAAGGAACAGGAAGAGACATAGTACAAGGACAGCCTAATAAAGCAAAAGGGCAAATCCAGCCTCCATACAAAAGGAAGCTAAAGGCAAAAACCCACACATTCCAGAGCACAGGCAAATCTCAACTAAAATTCTGCAAAGATCAGTACCATAATACCTGGAGTAGAAAAATGTTCAAGTGTTTTATTGAAGTGATTTGCCATAACTTGTCATTCTGTAGTATTTTTCTACCATTCCTGAATTTGTGTGGAAGGTTGAAAGCTCAAGATTTTAATTACCGAATAGCTTGCAAGCTATTAATAGCAACATATAGCAGTCACTGAACATGTCCACCTCCTGTCCAAAGCCACCTCTCCAGGGGACTGGCAGTCAATCCTTCACTGACAGTGAAAATAGAAAGAAATAGAACAGCCTGTCCAACACACCTCTCTACACATAGTGAGGAGTATTGTCAAACAGAAGTATCCAAGCTTTCAACCACTTAAATAACTGGTTGTTCCAGGAGTACGAAGGAATTTAAAGACAGGGGAGGCAAAGACGGATGCCTAAACCATTCAGAACAGTTCTAAAATCCAAGATCCCTCTCACTACAGCAACCCCAAAATTAAAACCAGGATGATGCAATTCTTTCAAGCCCATTCAGTAAACAGTAAGTCTTCCCATCTACTGAGGCAGAAACCCTCAATAAACACAGCCAGGCTGGCATCTACAATTCGACTAAGTGAACTTCCTTCTACCATCCACAACAAAAAAGCCCCTCGGTATGAAATAATACCATGTGTGTTGGGTTTTTCTAAGATAAGATGCAGTAACTCAACTATACCAAATGTAGAGGAACTGGTAGAACTTGAAATCTCTTCTCCCCAGGTAAAGACCTTGCACAATAAAGGTAGCATTCATTCAAGTCACCATACAATAAGGTGATCACCACCACCACAGCAACAATCACACCACAGGCCACAAGCAAGATTTCAGTCTTCTTAGAAACATTATCTTGACAAAAATCATTGACTAGTCAGCTATTCCATCTAAAGGATCAAGACACATACCAAATTACTGTAGTGTAACAAACACGTAAGAGACTAAGTACTGTCTATAACTCACAAGCTCCGTTTCAGACAGACCCTTCCCCCAAATCCTGTACATGCTAGACAATCAGCTAGAAGCAAATCCTTCATTTCCATCAATAATATTCCCCTGACCAGTCCTGAATAGCCTTGATAGCAAATTAGCTTTTCTATGGGCCGAGACCAATTTAGCCAATCTGCCTGTGTCCTTGTAGATTTTCTTTTACTTGAAAGTAGCTTTTCATTCTGTTGATTAACTGTAAAAAGAGTCAATTTTTCTAATCATTATCTCTTTTGAAGAAGATAGAGGGACAAGAGTTTCTTCATTAGGGGAGAAGTTCATTCCAAAGGAGAGTTTAAGCGACATGTTTGTATTATATATATATACACACACGTATAACCCACAGTGGTAAAAGCATATGAGTCTTAATAACAAAAAATGCAATATGAATAGGTATATTGATGTTTCTAAAAAAGTGTTTAACTTCCTCAGATACACTGATACAGGTTATCATCACATCCCAGCCCATTCTGACCTGTGTGTACACGGCAGAGAACCATGTTTTTGAGATTAAGCTTCCAACAACTACCTCACTCTCATAAGTGTTTTTCACTTCAACTAAGACAAGCCCACAAGATGTAGCATTAACACTGACACAGACTTTAATATGTCTGCAAACAAGGGCAAAAGAAGCCTACAAAAACACTTTTTTTTTTTTTTAAACAGTAAATAACTTCAGGAAATAAACAACTTAGGAATTTCATTTTAATCCCGGTTGTAAACATTATAGCAAGAAACAAATCTATCCAATAGGAGTGTGATTTACAAAGCAATGCGGACTCTGACAGATGGAGCCTGGGAAGATATGTGCCAGCTGCTCTGTTAGCAGCATTTTTTGCTCAACACAGCAAACAGTGCTCATGTTGGCTCTAGACTAAACCACTCCTCTTATTAAAAAACAAAATATATATATAAAAATATTGTTGAAAGCACACTTTTCAATTTTCTTGCCAAATCCAACAGAGCAGATGTCACAGTAAACATACATGTTAGCACAATGCATTGGTAATATCAGTTGTTATAATCTGTGTATACAACCAAAACAGCATGCAACACCGAACTAAAATGACAGAAGCAGACGTGCCCATGTGTCATTTTCACACAACCCTTGCACACTGAATTAGTAAGACTTAAAGACTGCATATGTAGCAAGCTTAGGAAATTTGGTCTGAGTCGTCTTCTTTTGTGTTTAACATTAGACAACACAAGCTCCAGGACAAAAACCACATCTTCCATTCCTGTAAAGCACTGCACAGTATTAGCATATACAGTTGGTTCAAGCTTATGCTTCTAACTTTCCTGTAGTGCCTATGATTTGCCTTATGACATCAAACATGCAAATCTCTTCAGCGCTGACACAAAGCAGGCTCTGACATCAGAGACACCACCCAGAGCTCTGAGTACAGACTAATGCCACCCTCAGCCTGACAGCTAGCAAAAGAAACCCTTGGCACTTCCGTAGCAGTCTTCCTTCTTCAACACAAATAAAGCTACTGAAGGGTTTGGAGTATATGATTATTTCAGCATACTAGACAGCAGGTAATAGGGAATTAGAGAATTTACGTTCCATTTGTTTCCTTATATACTGTGTTGCAAATATTGATCTTTTGTTTTCTGTTCCTAATGGGGCTTGAAATTAAAATGGCTTTCTATTTACTTTCTTAAGTGCCAGCAGCCACCCACAAATTGTAGCTCACCTAGAAAGGACATACTCGCTAAGTCAGACACTCATTTTTCACCAGTTTTTGTGGGAATAGGAAGGAGACACTTCAGCATTTATTAGTCGCCTTAATATCCTCTTTGTAATATAGTAGCAGCAACACAGACCCTAGTGAGTGAAAGTAACTGAAGTGAAAAGTCAGAGCCAGGTAGATTTTCATGCCATGCAAGCCTTTGAATCAAGACAGCTCAGAGTAACCTGTTTAGGGTCAAAGCTCTTCAGCTCATACTGTGTGAAAAAGTCCCATTCTATAATATTGATAACAATGGTTCCTTCTATGGTTTTAGTTAACCTTTTCAGTTTACTCTCAAGGACTGGTGAGTGCTCACGCAGTCAGAAGGTTTTTATCTTCATTTTGACAAATTAAAGGAATAAACCCAGAATACTACAATAAATCTATATCTGAAGACAAGCAACATTCGATGAGCTTTTTCAGGTGAGCTTCCAAGAGCACCTTTCTTTCCAGATCCTCACCCTCTAGTCCTCCCTACCCTCTAGGCAGGCCCAGAATCATATCAGCACTGAGCAAGCAAGGTTAAGACAAGATTTAGCATAAAGGATCACCTCAGCATGTCCTGGTATCACAGACTATACGGCAAAAGTGCTCTGAACCCATACAACAACAGGGTAACCTCCACTGCTGTTTGCAAGACAGCTACATACTGAAAATCAGCATCTGCAGAAGGTCGGTTAAAAAGCAAGCAGACTCAACGCTACACTCTGCACCACAACAGGTTTCTCCACACGGAGATGTCAGAGATGTCGCAGGACACAAAGCAAGGAGGGAAGTGGGGAAGAAGAGCACAGAAAGTCATTAGCAGGACTATCCAGCTCCAGGAAGAATGTCAAAATACTAAAATGTAGAGCCAAGAGTTAACACAGGCCTTCTGACGTCCAGCAAATGTCACGACTGCAAGCGTTCCCAATTCTTACACATGAGAACTCTTCCTGAAAGTAACTTTCAACATACAGCCACTGCCCAGATTTTACAGTTCGGGCAGTTCGCAAACATCACAGTATTTTTAAAACAAACGAGAAAACAATAGCTATTACAGGGTCAAATTCTCTCCTCATACTTTGTAGCATTACCCTGCTGTATTTAGTGTCTTGAAGATCAATAGACTCACTCCAGCAGAAAACCATCCAAGGGCTTGCATATATCTCAACACTGGCATGGCATGCTTACACCAGAAACCAGTGGATCCCCACAGTTTTGTAGCAGCTTGCTTCCCAGCACAAGGCATACTCTCACACAGCACACAGGCTATGCAGTGATCTCATAGTAATAAAGTAGTGGACTGCCAATACAAGGACTGATTGTTTTTTCAAGAACTCACATGTGAATGGAGAAAGTCAACCTAGTTTCTGTTTCTATGCAATCACATAAACAACTGCTAACATTGCTTAGACTTTTACGCACTCCTGGACCCGACTACAAATTTTATCTGATAGTGCTTGTAAGCACACAACATCCAGTTGTTTGAGCCTACGGTTAACAATAGCATTCCAAAACCTTACATACATAAGCTTACTTGAATACCAGGTTATTTCAATTACAGCAAGTAGGAATTTAGCTCCTCAAAGAAACAAGCACACAACAGAACAAAACCAGATGACTTAGGAAAATGAAGAAAAGGAGAGGGAGAGAGGAATGGCGAGTCAATAAAATACCCTTGTTTCTTTCCCAAAAAACCCCACACGAACAGGACAGTAGGTAACAAGAAATAAATAAATCTGATAATCTCCACATCCAGCAACAGATAAAATTTAACTTACAGGAGCCAGTAGTAGACGGAAAGCAAGTTCTTTAATAGGAAATAGAGCATCAAATTCAGGCATGGGGGGGGCTTTTTTGAACAAAGTCCTTGGAGACAAAGTTGCTGTGGTGTCAGTTAGCACAGCAGTAGTTCAAGCAAGTAACTTTTCCTAGAAATACAGCTGCAACGCCTCTAGCAGACACCATTACAGCAAAGTCTTCCAAACCATGTTGAAGTTCCACTGGTATTTTGATGCTGCTCGTTCACATGACTTTAAAGACTGCTTCCCCTTCACGTACAAGCAGAGGAGGGCAGCTTTAGGTAGATGCAGGAGCTGCAGAGTCATACAGATGACAGCAATGCTTGCACTTCCGTAAAACCAGATGCATGAGAACAGTCACATCCACATCACTTCCTATCCTCCCCTCCCATAGTAACGCAACCGCTGAACTATTCTATTTCAGCACTTATAGTAGGGCCACCAGGACACCTTGCCCCTGTCTCATCCATAATCAGCTTGACAGATGAGTGGCTTTATCACAGCCCCATAGGAGCTGTGTTCAGAAGAACAGACCTTTCACAAGAGGAACACCTTAGCCACAGTTGCATACCCACCCATACCCACACTGCCATCTATCTGCACATCTGTGTGCCCTGGAGGAAGCTGAGCACCTGCCCCCTTCCAGTTAAAACACAGAGGAGGCCAAGGGAGGACACGCGCAACTGTAAAGTGGCATGTGGGACAGTGTGTCTGGTATATCCAACTGCTTCAAAGCTTGGGATGGCCTATCTACACTGCAAGAGAGGCAGAAAAAGTAGTCCAAGCAAATTATATGCCAATTAGGTGTGCTGGCAAGGCTTAGCTACCAGAGATAATATTCCTACTATGATGCAAGCAGATGCAAGCAAGCCCAGGACTGGAACAATTACATTTCATAAGCTGTGTTTGAAAGTCTTTAATTTAAAACAGCAAGAAGTGGCTGTGTTGGCAGCAAAAAGAAGTTATACCCTAAAAACATGCTCTCCATTTTACCAAAGAATATACAGTATTTACATGTAAATAAAATCCCACATGAATATGGGGATGGAAAAGGAAAGACTTTGTATAAAAAAAGAGCCTAAACACTGAAGATATGTCCAAAGCAAAACCGGAGACTGGTCTTTTTACCACCTCCCCTCCTAACCACCTCTTACAAGACAAACGGCTTTTCAGCTTCCCACCTTGTCATTTTTTTTAGAGGAAATTGGAAATAAAAAACCCTTTTCTGTTCAACAACTACAGAAATTCATTTTCGTAGTCACAAAAGGAGAATTTTCTTATCATGAATGGCCTCATTTTTTGCACCCATTATACTTAATGATGATGCATTTTTCTTAACTTTCACAGTGGTTAGTTTGCATTTAGTCATTTTAAGAGGAGGCAAGAAACTTAAATGAGTACCTTTTCCTCATTATTTAAGTTCTTTATTTGCATAACTCCTTCACAACTGCTCCATTAAACACCTCTTCCCTTCCAAGGCCAATTTTAAAAAGCCTCCCGCTTTATAAGACTGACAAGCATGACTCACAGTATTCCCCACATTCATTCCCCCAGGCCTCGTGGGATGTTATACAGTCATCAAGTACCTGCTTCAGTTCAGTACTCCCCCACTCCCAGTGCTACTGCAGTAACCCCTTATCGAAGTCCGGGAAAAAAGTAAAGCTACCTCTCCAGCTGTCTGCTGTAGGTAGGAAGCAAATAGTGACAGTATTTGCTGTTATGTCCTTCTATCACTTCACAGCTAGCAAGAGAGTGGCTGGAGAGGCACACAGTGAAGGAGAGTTACACAGTCTCCCCTATTCCTCCTGTGCTTTTACTCCTACCAGAAACTTAAGAGTTCCTCAAGACCCTTCATTTGCTTCCCAATCACCCTTCTAATCATTCCCATTTTCTGTCAGCAAGGCAGAAAGTTATTCAACATAGATTATTCTTTATCAACTCTTAAGCCCCCTTTCCACGCCTGAGGAACATGCTCAAATTCCTCACATATCCCACATTCAGGACCACAACCAGCAACTTTTCTCCCCTCAGCAGCCCAAAGGTACCATATCCCTGCATACTTGGCTCCTATCCCTGGTAAACAAGCCTCTCTCCTAATTACAACAAATACCTTCCTTGGTGTCTGGTGGTCAATATGCACTGCGGAGTACTAACAGGAACCGTTTTTACAGTTCTTGTTAATGGATATCATGCTTCCAAAGAGGGAATGTGTGCTAGAAAGCTTCCCATTGACTGCTACCCTTCTGCACTGGTTTAAAGGACAGACTGCTAAAGAGGAAATACATATCCAGAAATGACATAGCTGACATAACCACTACTCAAGTGATGAAAGACTTCTTACAAATTAAGCAGCATTGTATGAGCCCAAGCTTCAATTACATCTATGGCAACAACAGTTTTCTCTAACATTCAAAGCTAAAGACACCTAAGAAATTAGATACAAAATCTGTTGCCATTTAAGACAACACGTACTTGCAACACTCTCAGACAAGTCTCAGGACTACTGCAGCAACCAGATCATTTCAGTGCTGGGAGAACATACAGAATGCTGCAGCAGAAAACACACCCACGGTATTTGAAGAGAGTCCTTGTAGAGCCAAGCATTTCCAAACCAGACACACATTTTATCTAAAGCAGCTAAAGCCAGGAGTTTGCATCACAGAAACAATAGCTGCTCCCAGAGATTTAGAAATCCTGCAAGTCACGCAGCAAATCAAAAGCCAAACAACACCCAGCCAAGTCTCCAAAGATCTTGCCAACTTAAGTGCATTGATTCATCATATCTCTTTTTGTTAGTCTGATACTCTCTGGAACTTGATTGAAGCCTTATCCAAGCCACTTCCCACAAGGTCTCACAGTGGGAACCCTGAAGACTATAATCATATTTCACAAAAACCCTTCAGGACCAGGTCCAGCTTTGCTTTGTGGATACACACCTACTAACGTATGTTAACAGAACACAATTCCCTCCAACGCGTCCACCATTCCCTCACTGTCAAGAGATCCACAGCCCTCCAAGCAGAGAACTTTTATTAAGCCCCTTCCAATCCTTGGTCTCCGAGTAACAAAAGGACCAGCTTCCTGAACAACAGATTTCTTATAAAGGAGAGGCCTCTCAGATATATGCGGCAAGGCCTTTAAGAATTTTACTAGCAGACAAAATCACATCAGTCCCATTGTGCACCACGTCTTCCCAGCTGCCTTCCATTTCCTTTGCATCCTGCTCATCACAGCTTCCCCAGGTGGTTACATACCACTTCACAGCCAAGCCCTCAGCCTCAGCTCTGTGCCAATGAAGACAATCTAAAAAAGACATGTATATCAATGCCTTCAGTAGCTGCAGGTTTCAAATTATTCAAACCCATGCTAGTAGATGTTTGTCTGAAAAGCGTCATGAAAAGCAGCTGCATAATTTAAGCTGAAAGGCAGTAAAATACGCAGTTAAATAACAGAAATAGATTAATTAAAAGCAATAGGCAAGGGAGAAGAAGTTATCAGATGAGATCTGAAATGAGACTGAAAGTCAATGAGGTAGAGAGCAAGCATGCCAGTTTCAGAGGCAGAAGTTGTGATGAGAGCACTCTTGCACCAATGGCAGCAAAAGAGAAAGTCTACACCATTTGACAGCAAGAGTGAGAGACAACAGGTCTAGCAAACAGCCTGCAACAAGCAGATAGGAGACTTCCAACAATGAGAGAGGAATCAGGAAATGCGCATTAAGATCACAGGCTAGGAGAAGCACCTGGAAAGAGGGAAATGTCACTAGTAACATTTAGTAACTAACATTATTAAGTCTACGAATGGGAAAAAAAAAGGCATGGCATGGCATTCTGCAGCTAAGATGTTACTGCAGTGGTCTGATGCAACTGCCTGGACACCTTGTTCTTCTCTTGGCTATTTGTTTTACCCAGACATTTTCTTATCTTAGGTTCCAGAAAACACAGAATTATTGCATGAGGAACACAGTTCAAGTATTAGTTCATAGCATGCCTGCTACAATAAAGTCAAATAAGACGCTCAACTGATAATGATTGCCGCAGGACAAATACTGGTTGGCAGATTTGCTGACCCCGAATTACAACAAGGAGATCACAGGATGAAAGTGAAGATATGCATCTGGTGAAAGATTAGCTAGAAAAAGAAGCCAACACACTTTATGATAAAGTATAGCTTACAAAAAACAATCTTGCAAAATACTGGTGTGAGAGTAGCCAGAAGAGTCTACGCTTCAATTTTTCTACAAGGATATCAAAGGATATGCTTCAAGTAGTACACAAGCAATTTTTTTTCTTGGAACTATTTATAACCTTAAGACCACCCAGTAAGAACATTGCGTTCAACTCAAAGGATGTCAAATCATCATTTGATTTAGTAAGCCTCCTCTGCCCGAGTCCTGAGAGGCCTCCCTGGTTTCTTAACAGAAGTAGGAACAGTACCATATTTTACTCCTGTTTGCCTTTCAGGTTACAACAAAATCAGGAAAGTGATGCAGAGCGTCTTCCCCTTGAGTTCTTTAACTGCTCATCACTACAGTATCAGAGTCTCCTCGCACACAGAGCAGCATGGTAACTCTTTACTTCTGCTGTAGAAAGAGTACACAGAGTCGATCATTTCAGGCTTTTTGGAGAGGGAGGCAGGCAGGAAGAGAGAGGAAAGACAGTCACAAATACATCTGCTATCTTAACATACAAAACATAAGAAAGCTGTATCTCATTGCAGAAGAGACAACCTTTACAGTTCTTTTAGAATATTTTACCATGGCACAAGATACAGCACAGCACACAACATCTGCAGCTGTTATGAAGAGACTTTATCATAGGAGAGGCCCAAACTGAGAGAAGTTTTGAATTTCAGAGCCTTTTTCAGTTTGCCCAACCCAGCACTTGCTAACTAAACATATTTGCTCTGGAATCTTAGACAAGAATATTATTAAAAATAAACTCACCTTGTAAGCAGTCAGTCTTTTGCAGAGCAAAACTAATTTGTTTTGTCAGCTTAGCCAGCAGGTTGGCCATCAATTTCATCTCATGTTAATAAAGATTGTTGAATCTTACAAGTTGTATCTGAAAATGCTGCAACTGATGTTTCGCTCCAAGCTAAACTCTCCTGCAGGGTGCCCCATCTTTTCTTCTAAATTATCAGCATCATAATAACAAATCTACACTCTGCAAAGTGTACATGGCTCCTGTTAGCAGCATTAAGAGCTTGCATAAGTAATGAGTAACAGTATTTGCAGAGTCTCACGCAAAAGGTGGCATCTGCACTCTTATTAATTAACCCAAGAAAAAAATGCATTCCCTCTAATACCAAGAGGAGGAGTTTAGAGTTCTGCTTTCATTCGCTGTACAATAAACGGATTCCTCAAAGAACCCACCTGTTATCAGTGCTGTATCTTTTTGTTTCACTGACTGGCCCTAAACTGATGAAACACCTGACTGAGCCCCTCCAGTGCAGTCAGAAGGACATGCTGACAGATTGGAGGTGAAGGAGGAAAGGCACCTGCAGACACCACCTCGCTCACAGAGCTCTGGTCAGGAGCACATTGTGACTTACTCTCCACAGCACACTGGTCTTGGTCCCGAAGGGCTCTGTGCAAGTTTTGAGATGCAAAGGGTTATTTTTACAACCCACAGGAGACATCCAGTCTCTGTCTGCAGCAGCTGCCTCAGCAGCAAGGTCCGGAAAAGGGAGGAACCACACTGAGGCACCATATCTACTATTACAAATTCAGCAGTTACTTCCCTTTACTTAGGGATGGAAGGAACGGAGAAGCCCTGTGACCAAGCCCACCTGTCTCTGTCACCAGTGCTCAGAGTTGGCACGGGAAGGTGTAAGGAGTGGTGGTGGAAGGAACAGCATCAGAGGAACAGTGCTCTGGGTAACACAAATACTAAAGAGAGTAAAAATGCTCAGGTAATTATGAACAAGTCCGGGCACTGAGTAGCTGAGGACCCACAAGCGATTTCCTACCAGGTAACAAGAAATAAAAACCACACCATGCTCCTTTCAACTCCAAGTTACTAATTAAGGACCGAACAGAGGCACAGAAAGAGCAAGATATCCTCTTATCCCTCAAGGATGTCTCGCTACACCAGAACTGACACTTTGTCCACATAGCTGCCACCCTACTGTTCCGTGGATAAATAAGATTTCAGTCACCAAAACTGTCAGACACTGAATGCTTTCACTAACAAGACAGACAGTGGTACCTTCAGTGCCTCTGCCAAGACCGAGAGACCCACCAATATGCAGACAGACAGTACTGTGTGCACTACATAACTCTAGACGTTTGCGAAGCCAAAAAATAGAATCTCAAGGTTCTTATGAGAGGAGGTATATAAAGCTCTTAAAAAATAATTGCTGCCGATGAGTTCAATCATGGTTTTGGGTGCATGTTTTCCCAAGAAATTTACTGCACTGTCTCCGTGGTCACCGTCTCCACATTTCTGCAAATATGCACTTTTTGCTGTGTTGTAGAATAACAGAGGCAATTTGGAAATGGGGGTGGGAGGGGGTGGGGGAACCCTTGTGCATAGCACTGGAAATCCAAACAATCAGGTTTTGTTCCCAAATCTGACAGTACGTCCCTATATGACCTTCCATGAGTCAGTTGTAAGTTCTATGCCTCCATTTATGCTTCTGTTAAACGAAGACAGTTCAAAATACTAAACAAAGATATTGGGAAGTTGCATTCATTTTTTTGTTTCAGAGTTTGGTGTTGGGTATTTTCTGTTGTTAAGCTTAAGATCAGTAACACAGACACTAACAGGAACTTTGCCCTCAGCGCTACAACGCTTCTTACTTGCACAGAGCCTGCTCCTATACTCTCACCTTCGTTACAATGTGATCTACTTTACGAGTCCTCCTTGAGGCCCTTAAGAGCTACTTAACACAACAAGCTCCCAGGGATCTGGAGGGAGGTATTAGACAGGTCCTCCTCTTAATCACATCTTCTTTCTTCCTTCCAACAATTCCACAGGGCTGGGCACAGCAAGCACAGAGAGCAAGGATCACGCTTAACATACACTGACAACAACAGACAACCTGCAAGCTTCTTCCTTCCAACGTACGTGCAAATGGAAGGGAGCAGACAGTGCTTCCTTTGTGGAAGAAGCAGGACACACCTGCAACAGCTTATCCCAATCCACTTCACCCCACTGAGGTAGCACAGTGCTGACAATCATCTGCTGAAATACTAATGGAAAACGGAGCAGGAAGAGCAGCTGACATCTTGCCAGCTTCTTTAACAAAATGTACTAAAATTATTGGAAATATTTCAAACTTGGAAAAGCCGATCTTGTATCACCTACCTCCTTTGGACACAAAACAGACACACAACACTCTAGGATCCATTTCCTGGATATGCAGCGTAATCGCTTGCTGATTCAGTGAAGTTGCACTATTGTCTTATCGCTACATTCAAGCTAAATATACAGCTGCATTTTCCAAAACACAGACAACACACTGGCACAGAAGACCTATAAAAGGCACAGAAGAGCTACAAGTCTAACCCACCAACCTGTACCCAACTACTATTTTTTTTTTTAAAAAAAAACACCACACACAGAACAAGAACAGCCAGTGCCTTTTATACTGATGGCAAGTGTTTGCTTAAACAGTGAACAGTGTTTCAAGGCATAAGCTATGTTTTTTATTAAAGAATATGATTTAAACCTACAAAGCACAGTGGATGGTACATCCATATTTCATCTCGTTGCTCTCAAGTCTCTAATTTTGAATTATATTTTGGAGTTACATAAAGTGAACTGTCTTCATTTGCTTTTTTTGTAAAATGTTCCAAGTTTGGCAATGAAACCAGAAAAAATAAAATCACTATATTTACTCTCAATATATATTAATTAACCTATGAACTTAAAAGCATGCGAGTTGTCACAGCACATAAAAGATTTGTATTAGTGACAATTTAAGAAGTTTATCCTTTTAAAGCAGGTCATTTCCTGAATTAGACATTCCGAGTGAACTGCTTCATATTGAACTTAGCAAAGCGACTTTCCATACACCAGGCAACGAAACCGAGTGTCAGATAAGCTACCAACATTTGAGGAAAAAAAAAAACACCATGAAAAAAAGTTACTTCTTTTCCAATACATCCTATCTACTGCACAGGAAGCACAGAACATGCAATTTGTCAAACAGAAACGACTCCTACATGCATACTGGAAGATAACAAGGAGTTGTGAAACTTCTTGAATGCAACACTTCCGCTCAACTCCACACATTTATGTTTCTAACAACTGGAAAGAGATTATAGATTTTTTGTAACAGGAGCCAAACTGAAATCTGTCCCTGCTTTTGTCTGTTTTATTCACAATAGCTTGTTAACTCACTGTTCAGTTTCCACATACCAGTTGGAAGCTACATAAGGAAATAACACAACAAGAAAACCCACCCATTTAGGCAACGCAGCACTTACTTCCTTAAAAGGTTTTTCACTTAATTTATTTTCTAAAGCTGCTAAATATACCCACTAGAGACCATCAGGATCAGAATATACACAAGCAGTACATATTCCAAGCTACTCATTTAGAGGTTCTCACAGTCATATTAAAATCATATTTGAGCTTTAAAAAAAACTACAAATGCATCTTTTCCCAAGTGGTCTAGAAAGAAAGAGACTGATGAAACATATGTATCTGACTACGGATAAGCAAGTGTAAGATTCAGAAAGCAGGGGAGAGTTGCAAGCAGTGTTTTATAGCACACAGAAGCCTTTCTGCACTAGATCAGTCAACTGAAGTTGTTCAGAAAGGAAGTCATCAGTGCAGAAACACTGGAGATGCTAGTTTCCGGTGTCCTTTCTAACACTTCATAAGCTAGTTGTTGTAAGTAAGTCCGTTAAAAAATGAAAACAATTAAATTCAGTCAGGAAACCAACTGAAGAGTGTCTCTGGAAGTTAATATTTTCAGCTGAAGAATCATAATTAGAATGCTAAGTGCTTTAACTCTACATGTTATTCCTGTATTAGTACTGATAAAGTTCATATTGCTTAGGACACTGATAAGGCAGTACCTCACAAATTCCTCACTAGTATCTTCAGCTTTATGCTATAGATTTTCAGATAATCTTTCATGGTTACATGTACACCGAAAGGGGCTAGTCCCAGATTTTATTTGCAGGCAAAGGACCTGCGGAAGGCAAAAGTTCCAGTACCTAATATTTGCATGGCATCTATGAAGAAGTTTCATTTATTTCCATTATAAGACAGTTTCACCACTCCTCCCCTCGCTTAACCTCACTGTACATTATTACAAACATGTGTCAATTCACAAACAAATGTCTCCATCACAAGACAGGACAGTCATACTGGTATCCTAAAGACTGCCAGAAAAAAAAAATTATTAAGCAAAATGTCATTTCTCTATATTTAAGAAGGCTTACTTCAGGAGACAAAAACATGCTTCCAGTTAAAGAATCAAGGTTCAAAACCTGCTCTCAAAACTGTTGGGAGTTTAAGTCTCCGATCTAAAAGAAAACAGGAATCTGATTTTCTACCTGCTTGTCACGGAAGCTTCCAACTAGAAATATAACATATTTTACACCTCATCACAGATTAAAACACAGAAATGTACTTACAATGCCTTTTTCCTTCTAGTCAAAGCCAAAATCGCCACCAATACTACCACAAATTCCTTCAATCACTACTTCTACATTTTGTTTCCTTTCCCTTTTTTTTCAATCTCTCTCTCTCTCCCCCATCCCCCTCAAGACTGCCACCATACCGTACTTTCCTTTTAGCACTTCAGGTCTTCCTTAGAAACTTACTTGCTTTGCTTCTCCCAAATTATCTTCCCTTCCTATCAGACAAATCTCCTAGATAACCAGAATACACATGGTCTGGAGAGCAAAATGTGTTACTGCCTGGCATTCTGATGTATTCACAATTTGCCTCAGCAAGCAACTGCTTCCCACTTTTTGAAGAACAGCAATTTTACGCTTGGAAGTCCCAAATGCTGTCGTCTTTCCTAAATACTTCAGTAAAACGATACTTACTGTCAGCAGAGCTACATTCACTATTAGGGAGCCAAGTTCCACCCATGTGAGTTTCGTGTGTATTTGGTTGGGTTTTTTTAATTTTTGGAGGAATCCCTAAAGACTTTAAGACAACTTCTCTTCAAAAAGAGTCAGCAAAACTGAAATTTTAACAGAATTATTCCCAGATCAAGTGAAGGAGACAAAACAAGATTCATATGTTTTTCGATCAAAAAATACAGATATAGTTTGAATACAGCAATACTGGGGGTGGGAAATGACTTTCCTGTTTAAGTGAGCAAAGAATATGAAACATAAGATTGGGAACATCAAGAGTTCTGAATAAATATCAGAATGCTACTACAATTACTATAAATTGTTAGCACCAGCACTCAGAATAGTCAGAGAAACTTTTTCCACCTCAATGCCGCAACATGGAGTGGGTGACAGCGCACAGTAAGTTTGCCTACTAAGGAGCACATAGCCCTTCCCACCGGAAGAGAGAGAACTTCCCAACGTCAAAGCTAGCCGAACTCAAAGAGGCCAGATTGAATCAGTTATGATGCACAGACACTTCTGAACTATTTTAACACCCATTTCACAGCCAGGTTCTCTGTTCTGGCCTGCCTTTTTTATAAAATGCTCAATCACACTAAATACAAGCACTTTGTATTATGTGCTGGTTAAGCCTCTTCCTCTCCTTTCCTCCCTTCCGACCCAGCAATACACACACACTCCCAAATCTCCTAAACCAGTGGCCTGTGTCATATTGCCTAAGCCTGCAGTGGCCCCACCACAGGCACTGGAAGTATAATCTGTTCACTAGTCCAACTGGAGAGCAGATGGCTTTGTATAATGTGCCGATTAAAAAAACCACCTCCATCACACATTAAAAAAAAAAAGCAATTTTATCAATATATTTGCCTTTTTTACTGAATAAATGTACAATGCATGTACAGTACAAGCGAGGTATATATTTTTCAAAGCTACCGCACAAGTCCTCATTAGGAATTTTAGAACTTCAGCTTCCTTTCAAAAGGGGTAAACACAGCTGTACACAGATAAAACAGACCACACCAACGCCACATCCAGCCGACCTTGACTACTGAGGTGAAAATGAGCTACCAAATTCAAAACAAAAAAAAAAAACAAAAAAACAAAAGCCATCCCAAATGAGCGAATGAGAACTAGCTCAAGTGTTAGGTTTTTTTTGTTTGTTTGCTCGAAGAAAGAAAAGACATGTTTTACGACTCTGAAGAAAATGATGTAACTGAAGATTCTCTGTAACTTTCTGACACAGGGAAAAAGTAAGGAGCAGGAGACAGGTCAAAACTTGTGCCGCAATTACCATGCTCATGTATTTGTCATATTTCCCATGAGTAAAACCAAATGAACCTCGCCTCTCAGAAGCATTTATATCAGCAGCTTTCTTTGGGTGGAGCAAACAACTCGGAAGAGTAAATAGACATTAACTCATACTACCTCACATACCACAAAAAAAAAACCCCAAACTTAAAAATACGGCTCGTTGGAGCAGTTTTAATCCAAGCAGCTCATTTAAAAAAAAAAAAAATCACTTCATATTATTAAAGCTGTGTTTTCAAATTTGCTGCTCCATTACGAAAACAGTAAGCCAGCTTACCAAAAACAATGGATGCCAGAGAATTTAGTAACCTGTATTAAATACTCATCACAGGTAGTCTAGTATTAAAGTCAATAAGTTTACTTTACAAGCTGTCTATAAGTAAAGTGGACTCTTATTTGCTTTTCCCCTTCGATTTTTCACTAAAATAAAAAAGTTGAATTTAAGCATCTCTGGATGGTTCTATATCCACATCAGCATGACTACCTATACAGAGTTACGTGCTGCAAATCCTGAAAAAAATAATAGCAGTAAGTTGTGCTGAAAGTGGCTTGGCAAAAATAGACTTAAAGCAAGGGCAAGAAGAACTGGCAATCTACGGGGGAAATTAAAAACCCCCACCGACCGGTGGAGACACGCCACGACCCACGGAGCCTCCCCCAGCGCCAGAGCCCCCGGCCTGAAATCCCCGTCGCCGGTGCTCGAACCGCAAGCCCGCGAGCGGCCCAGATTGCCATTTTGAATCACCACCTCACGCCCGCACAGCGCTGCCCGGACGCGGGGGCGGCTTCCCGCCCCCACCACCGGCCCGCCGCGGCGATGCGGACCCTCGGC
>Ga0065711_1033275_pt1 | contig 25800 bp, 11 predicted proteins | sample Hoacrofraction12_FD_59098 | JGI IMG/M metagenome (GOLD analysis project Ga0065711, IMG submission 59098) | Hoatzin crop microbial communities from Cojedes, Venezuela - Epithelial fraction 12 v2 (version 2) | ecosystem: Host-associated > Birds > Digestive system > Esophagus > Crop | place... | reverse complement strand
AAAAAAAAAAAAAAAAAAAAAGGGGGGAAAGACCAGAAAATCATCCATCATCTTCAAGATCACATAAAGTGATTGCAAGAATACATAAAATTCCCCAATACAATGCAGGTTCACAGCAACATGAACAAGTGAGAAGGTCACCTTGGGTCTCATAAGTGGTCAAAGAAAAATGTGGGGTAAAACAATTTGCTTTCATTAAAGACACTTTGATGCTTTGATTCTCTCCCCAGGAATCACTGGAGAGGAATGATTAAATTCTTCCTCAGCGCTGCAGAAAAAAATAGTAATAAAATACCCACTTGTTTATGTAGACCCTACAGTGTATTTTTTTTCTGCTGCAGAGCTGATCAGTCCACTAGAAGAAGCACAAGTTAAACTAGTCAGAACTGCAGAATGTTTTCAGAATTAGAGGTGCCTGATGAAGAGATCACTCTTTGAAATGCTGCCTTCTCTAGAGACAGAAACACAAAGGAAGCTGAAGATTTGCAGTAAGAAGGCAAACACAATCCAGGTATACACACAGAAAAACTGGTGAAGCAGCTATGGATGCCTTTACCAAGAGGCATATATAGGAATAAACCAGAAACATTTCAGAATGCAAAAAAGCTGTTCATGTCTCACAGACAAGAAAGAAATCCATTCATATCAAACTAACCTCACATTCTGGGCAAAACCAATCCCCCTCTGGTTCCGCTGTCAGTTTCAGACACTTAGCATGATAAACCCGAGGACAGAGTTCACAGCAGAGGACTTGGCCTTCCCGATGACAAACCCAGCAATAGAAATCATTCCGTCCATCCTGTGGTACAACATCAACAGGGTCTGTGGTGAGTGGCTGCTTCATATAGTAAAACGGACCATGTCTTAGTTCTGACTGAAATGTAGGCAAGAAAAACAGGTTTGGTTTCAAAACAAATTTGCATTGTTTCAAATAATAATATTCATAACATATAAGCAAACAGCAGTTTACAGAGTTTGATTAACATTTATGCAAGGACAGTATCTTATTCATTGCACAAAATCTTTCATAAAGAGGTTTACTTCTTATTCAGATGTCAAATGCCAGTCTACACCCAAGACTGAAAATAAATTTTTGTGGCAAGTGAGGGCATCGAGTGCAAGACATGCAATCCAACAAAAGTCAGTAAATGCTTTTATCTTCAAGAAAGAAGTATTGCTATAGAAGCTATTAGGTCTTCTAAACTCAGAATCCCATGGGGCTGTGCAAGATAAATACTGAGATGTTTAGTGGTGGCTAAACCCGGGACAACTGAAGAAGTTAGTCCTGAAAGAAGCAGCTGAACACCATGCAAATCTTTCCTCAGCTGCAGCAGTTCACAACTTTGTACAGTGAAGCAAGCCAGCACTGATTTTGATTAATAAGGCAAACTGTAGAGTAGGGTAACAAAGGAACACATTCATATCCTGAACAGTCACCTCTGCTACAGAAGCAAGGAACACTGGGAGAGATCTAATCCACCATTTAAATGCAAATCAGAATTTAAGTCTCACAATCTCCACTGGTTTGCCTGCACTAGAAAACAGTGTTAAGTTTGTAAACTGCATGAACCAGTCTTCCACTTGAGCCCCAGACAGCTCAAAGATGACATAACTGATGCCAAAACACAAGAAACGAAGAGCTTGGGATGGCTAAAGTGGATCCCCAGTTAGATAAGCTTTGAAGAGCTGATAACATTTATTGGAAAACTACAATCTATTTATTAATTACAAGGGAACTTAAGTTTTCTGTTTGGTATTAATTATAGGGGTGGTCTGCTGAGGAGGGCATGGAGGGAAACAATCATGAGCTGTAGGCAGTTTATTTACTGTGAGATTTTGTTTGAAGTAAACCCATTTGGCTCATGACATTACTTGTAACTATCCAAATGCCTGTAGTTTGCAGAACCATTCTGTTTGGTTCTCAGGTAATTTTGCATGTATCCTACACCATTTACACATGTGCAAGTTCTTAGACCCTTGCGCTGTCACATGCCCGTGTGACTCACAGAACAGTGCAACCATATGCATGTTCCATACCTTTGCAGCATCCTGTACAAAATTAGTCACACAGGGCATAAATTAATGTCACCAGAAACCACCAGCATGCCAGCTTGGACCGTGGCATTTCCAGATTTCTAAAGTTACAAAGGACAAGGTCTAATTATTTGTGTGAATACAGGACCTTCAAGGTCAATTTAGCTGTTATATCTCAAAAGATACACCAGAATAGATACCATCTGCAGTTATCTTACACTGTATAATATTTTAGGCAAAGAAAGGATGTTACCCACAAACATTCCCAAAGCATTCTGCTCCCTAAAATATCACTCGAATTTCGATTTGGTGGTTTTCATTTTCTATTCTACAGATGATACAACTACTAAAAAGATACTTTGTTCCCACCATGGAAATGGGCAAAGTGTTATTTTCTGTACTTTCTCTGTACATATTTTTAATCCTATAACATGACAAGACTTTCAAAAGGATGGTTCTGTGAGATCCTGTGGAATAAGAAGGACAGCATAAGGCTTTAACTATACATTTCAAATGTATTACTACTACAGCCTTTCAAACATATAAAAGCGTATGGAAACCCAGCGTGAAGATGGGAAAGTTGCAATTTACAGCGCAGAGAAACGTTTTGTTTGCAGCTATATGCACCACAGCTGTGACACCAAAATCTCAATAGAGTATAAGTGGAGATGAAGCTATGAGGCATTTCCTCAACTGCAGATAAAGGAAATTACCAGAGGAATTCAATACATATTCTGACTTTGAAGTGGGTATAAGCAGTATATCCACACTAACTTCCTAAGAACCAAAGATACTGCTTTAAGACAAATATAAAACCTGTGAAACCATGCCACAGAAATGAAGTCATAACATCCAAACTGAACAGAAGTCCATTTTTGCTAGAGCATGAGAGCAATTACTTTTCTGTAACATCTATCACCGTTTTTTGTCTAAGCCAAGTTTAAAAAAAAAAAGTTCCGAGACTCAAAAAACATCCAAACAACAAAACAAAGGACCTTTTCACTTGTTCTAATCAGAGTAAAAGTTTTAAGAGTTTAAATTTTAACAGTTATGAAAGACAAGCTTTGTTTTCTCAACTGATTCACAACTAGACAATTCCAGCGCAAATAGGCGGTAGCTTGTTTTAAAGTCTTTACCAAAGTTATTAAGACCTGTAGAACAACACAGAAAAGTGAAGAAAAAACAATAGTATTGTAGGGCTGTTCTGGGGAGAAAAAGATCACTATTTATATTCAGTTTAAATTAATATTGAAGCTAGTAGTAAAACAAACTGACAACTTCAACGACATTATACCTGACCTATTGTCAGAAGTTCTTGATTTTTAACCTGACAGCTACATTCTACAATTCCATAATTCTTTGCTTGTATTTCAACACTTTAAATACCTGTTGACACCATTCTGAAGATCTGCTACTGCATACACAACATGTGATATGAAGCTTTATGCAACTATAACTTTTGTAAGGGTATCTTGAAATACTCAAATATTTCAAAACACTTCATAATGTAGAATATTAAGGTAGAAGTTTCCAGTGATGTTGTCATATCTCAAAATGGACTTATCAGCCAATCAAAACCACAGCTATCAGCTACATTGTACTTAAAACTTAACCTGAGAGCAAAACAAGTAACTGTATGCTCAGCTAAAATACAGTAAAAGAATCTTTAACAACCCATGCTACCATATAGAGCAGAGTTTTGCATCTACTTCAGGAAAAATAATCTTCAGGCATGTCCATTTCAAATTTGACACGCAAGACAATACTGAATTAAAAACAACTTGAAAAAGCTAAACAAAACTAAACAGATCATATTTTCTTGCTAACTTGTAACAAACACAGCAAAATGAGCAAGTCTGATTGCTTTTCCTCATTAGATATGTAAGTTTATTCTATCCTGCAATATTTCAGGTCTGAAATGCCTGTAAAACAGAAAAGGATTTACCAAGGGGAATGTATCAAGTTCAACAACTGCAACTGTGTTTTCACATGTATTTTTAAATGCATGAATAGAGAGTGGAAATTAATACCCTAAGATTCAATTCCACTGTTTGTAAAATTATATCTACACTGCACAGCCAGAAGCTCAGACTTCACTAAGGCAACATCTCCCCAGTAAATGTCCAGGACATACAGGAATTTATATAGCCTACAGTGAAGCTCAGTAAAAGCCAAACTGGACACAATAAAATTGTGCAAGTATGCCTAAACATGCTATTACTAGACCTCCCATTTATCCTTCAATAAAATATGCTTGACACTGTAAGACTGTTCTCTAGCAAGGCCTGATTTATTCACAGTCTTCACTCCAGGACAACTGCAGTGATTAGGAATTTCTTTTTTTTTCTTAACCAGTGCAATTGTACTGGGACAATACTTAATGTGGCTGCTGTTACACCAGGAAAAAGTGATACAAATGCTCAGAACTTAATCCTATGTTTATATGATCCTGGCAAAATCGACACACAAAAGCACTACGAAAAATACACAGGCATGTCATTATCAAATTAGATGAGAAAGAATTCCAGTAAGGCTGAAGGCTGCTTTTTTGTAATCTCCTTCAAGACAATGCAGGTCTTTAGAACATTTGCTATTCAGTACACTTTATATAATTCTTTCACTTGTATTAGACAATGAATCAGAAATTGTCAAAGTCTTCTGGAGTCAAGTTCTTCTAAGAATTACAACAAATACTGTAAATTCAGTATTCATAAGACACTGAAAATAAGATTTCAAGCATGATGACTGAAAAGTACTGTCAGTGTGACCCTTTGATTTAACCAGTTTGGTAGGAGTGTACACTGCTCAGCAATTTAAAGGATGGGGAGGGAATCTGCAGAGTACCAAGGAAGGAGCTGGGCTTTTGTTAACAATTGGCAGTAGGACTGAAAGCAGATGAGGGACTTACACTGACTTTCTGAGATCTTTCTTAATCTAGGATATCACGCCACTGAACATTTCCTTTTAATGGTTTTAATTAATAAAAACTGTAACAGTTGGCTTTCTTGTTATTATATTGCTTCATAATCCTTTTGTTCAAAATTGCACTTATTAGTTATACATCTTACTAGGTTTAAGAAATCAAAACCCAGGACACAGGTAGTCTTTCTCATACAGATGTAAAACAAAAATAAAAGAACACCCAAATCCACCTTAAAAGGCCAACTCGTACACTCACTGCATTCAAAAACGAATATCCACTCTTAAAGTACAAAAATGGAGCTTCCTAAAGAGGAGAGCTCCTAATCATCTGCTTCTACATCCTTCACTGTTTTGTATTCTAGGATAACAAGACCATGACTTCTCTTACCTGCTCTTTATTATTACTGTTCAATAGACCAGGTTTCTTTTTCTTTTTTATAGGACTTGTTGATGCATCTTGTGGTGAATGGCCATTAGAGGAATGTGGAGGGCTGGGAAATTTCCTTTTTTGTGCTGTGCGTTCGGCAGAGCCAGGATCTATGACAGATACAAACAATATGGTTGAAGAGTGCATATCAACGCAAAACATTCAAACAAGGTTACAGTTTGTCATTCACACTCCTTCACTGAACAGAATAAAAATTCTCAACTGTCTTTCACCCAGTCACTGACAAAACTGGAAGCACAGACTTGCCAGGTGATGCCACTGTTTAGTGAAATCTCGATATAGTAATTTAGATTAACATCAAGTATTTTTTTCTTTTCCCACAGCATTCTGGTCATTCATCACATCTCAAATTTTAGTATCTTTTAAAGTATAACAACAACTATTTCTGTAGTTTAGCAGAGTGCTATGCTAATTTATGTCATACACTTCAAAAGCAGATAAACAACAGTAACAGTTCCTGACAGCTTTGCTCAAGTAATTTAGGAACATCAGCAACAGAAGTTAAAACACAGTAAGAGGAAAGTCAGTCCTCATCATTTATTTCTCATATTTAAACTTATTCAAATATGTCAACAGAAAAAATGAAATTTTCCTATAGTCTGAAAATAAATGTGCTACCTCAAATACTTAGTCATCTGTAGTACCTGCTAAATTGGATTGTAAGAAGATAAAATTAAGACTCCCAGTCAACTAGTAACTTTTGACAGCAAGATAGAGCAATAAACAGAAAGTGACATAACTTTTCAATGCCTCTCACAGTCAGAGCTCTCACATTCAACCACGCAAATTAAAAGAGTAGTTTATTAAGTCACAGCTTCCATCTATGCCTGAAGTTACTATCCCAAGTAACAAAACTGGCAGAAGGGAGCATGTGCCTGGGTCTCAGTTGCTCATGGATTGTCATCTTAGTGTAAACTCATCACACAAGCAACGTACGTAGCCCCGATAGCTCTGAACTGCATTTTATGACCTATGTGCAAAAATATTTTAAAAATTAGAAGGAAAATGAGATATAGCTCTATCAAATGAATGTCTATTATGATGACCTTCATGTCTGTTTCACTCCTCCAACCATGCTAAATTATTTGAATTCTTCAAAGATTTCTAATTCACCTTTTTTTTTTTACTTCGTCACTGTTTCATGTTCATTAGAATATTCAGAAGGAATTATTTACAGCCTTAAAAGAGTTAATATATTGTAAAAAAAAAATCACTGACAAGCTTATCAGAGATATCCTAGGTAAAAATAAGAACATTTGCAACTTAATTTTCTCAGAACAGAATTTAAATGATTCCTAATGAATATGGAATGCTCAGTTCAATTACAAAGAACTTACTGACTTTTTTTCAAAAGAAACAAGCATGCAATCAGTTGTAATAGACAATCATAGAACAGTGAAATGATCTTTATAAAATGGAAGTGAAAGTTCAATAGAGTTGGTTTAATATGTTTAATTTTTCCTTAAGCTTTTAATGTATGCATCAAAACGAAATGATACATAAAACCATAGGGATCAGAAGTCTTCAATATTGCAGAGAAACAACTGAACACACACCAAAGTCATTTCCATATTTTCAATCCCCTACTCATATGTACCAGTGCAAATGTTTTGTAGCTGCACACTAAACACTTGAGAAATAAAACCTGTCTAAAAAAATAACTTTTTCCTGAGTAATTTTCTTCTATGACCCTATTCACTGCACAGCCACACAAGTGCTTGTAATGCACTCAGCAAAGCTGTTATACCGGATGGGAACATGTAGCAAGAAGAAGAAATGCTGCTTTTGGTACTAATGCCACCTTGAAGTTTGGGGTTTTTTCCCCGAAATAACAGTTTTTGGCAGCCATTTGACAGAAACCAGAGGCAATCAAACTCCTGGTTGCCATGATCCTGCATCCATTCCCTCCTGGATCTGTATTCTTGCCTTCCAAGCCTCATTGGGTGATGGGCTGAGCTGTCTCAGGCTGTGAAGTCACCAAAACCTCACTAAAACACTTCACCTGAAGTCTCCAATGAACACCAGAGGCACCAGAACAACAACCAATAATTGGATTAACTTATCAGAGGATGTCTGTTGTAAATAGATTTAAATTAACTTTAAAAATGTCCACCAAAAATACTGAAAGTTCCCCAAATAGAAAAATACTGAAAACCACAGCACTAGATAATTTCACAGAGACAGTGGACAAACACCCTTCTCCCCCAAATGCCGCCCAATCTGACTTTTAACTATTTATTGAATGAGACAATTTTGTTGAGCTACAACATTCCCCTCGGGGAATGATTTTAACACATTTAAGGAGTTTCGCACACAATATGACCACTGACACTTTATCATTAGACAGTCTTACAAGTGAGCTAGTAAAACACAGTTTAACTTAAAAACGTATTCAGAATAATGACCTGTCAAATTGAAAAGCTACACTGAATCGCATTCAAAAGCAGTGTAATTTGTCACATGGCACTAATCTTAGAGGGTCTATGGCACAATAAAGAACTGGATTATATTTCTACATGATCTCTGTATTTTGTGCAAATGTGGAGGGAAAACAGTCAATGAGAATAAATAAAAATTGACTGCAATAATGATTTGCACAAATAGAGGTAAGATTAGCAACCTATGCACTTTTCTCTAAACAGAAAAAGTATTTAGAACAATAGTTGAGCATGAACTGACTATGAACAAATGACTTTTTTTCTGTTGTGAAAAAGGGCAAACGATACTGATATAAAAATAGGAGTGATACACGCAATGTAATCTTGATGTTAACCTTGGAATGCTTGCATATAATTGAAAATAACATATTATTTAGTGCAAACAGTGAAACAACATCCAGAAGCCATACAACTATTAACATAGCAAAACTTTTTGAAAAAATACGCTCAAATAACCCCATGATGCTACTAAAACTTCATCTTGATGCAAGCTCAAGAAGTGATCCAAAAAGATATTTCTATATGAAATTGCATTTCAAGAACATATGCTATTTACATGTATGGAAGAAAATATAAAGAAAGATGGAAAAGGCATAGTGGAAGAACGTCTCCTGTGCAAGAAAAGTTCTACTGGACTACGTTAATTTGTGAAAATACCAATCTTACCTGCTATAATTAGCATCACACATCTTTCAGATGGGTCCAGACACATGAAAGATGTAATTGTTACCTAATCAACTGTGAACATTCCATTTATTTCAGTTCCTGGAGCTTTTAAATTTTTTCCCCAAACATATAACTGCACAGAAAAAAGCAGTGGGTTTGACTTCTTTCTACATAACTCTACAAAAAAATTGGTGTTATATGGTGACTTCTGATCGACAAAAAACTTGGTAACATGTCAAGCTAATGATTAAGAATCAAGAAAACTATAAATAAATATGAAAAACATATGAGAAGATAGATGGAAGAAGATATAACTGGGAGAGAAGAGAACGTAGGCGCATTTGCCCATCCTGAGTTTTATTAATCTAGGATAGCTGCACCAGGCTAACAACAGATGCAATTTCAACAATCCTAGGAAAATGTCTGCCACTAGACTTAGGTAGGCACAGCTATTTCAGCAGTGCTGCCTAGCAGAAACGTAGTTTTGGCTTTCAGAGAAATCTTTCTGTTCACATAAGTTATAAAATTTTGTTAAAATTTAGTTAAGCTTATTTAAACAAACAAAAAAATTTCATGTTTTGAGTTTTCATGGACACTAAGAAATGTGATGTTTTTTCCTTTCCATCCCTCCTCTTTTGTACTTGTAGGCAGCATTTAAGACCAGTCATATTCTGACATGCCTAGGCTGAATTAAACCAATACAATGTGTCTGAGACCATTATTGTTACTTGACCTGTTCCAGTTCAAGCGCATTCGCCTCCCACTCCACTAAATGGAGTGGGCCTAAAGCCAAAATTTAGATTGGTCTGACAGTACAAAGAATTGCCAGGTAAGGTACGTCACTTAAACGTGTGAAAAATATAATGCCTGCCTCCTCTCCTCCTTACACAATTATGACAATAAAAATCCTAATACAGGTACAACTACACTGACAGAAGACTACGGATTTTTTTCACTTCAGCTCATTATGCACAGAAGGTGGCAGAAGAACTCTTTTGGCTGGCATATGCTTCATATACCCCAACAGAGCTGAGCCAATACAGCTATCCTGGAAGAAATACTGCAGCATCAGTGTCAGCTAAACCAAAACCCACAACTTAACCAAAGCGATCAAACCTAAAACCAAAACAACCTCTGAATTCTATTTTTTTTTTTCATTAAAGCAGAATGGAGCTTATTCAGCATGGGAACTGTTTGCATTCAGAGTGGTCAACAAAAAAGCATCATACCGTATCTTTTCTCGTTTTTCCATCACCACATGGCACAGAACAGCATGTAGAATATAAGTCTTTGTTTCTTTATTATAATTTGCAGTTCTCAACAGAGACTTTTCATGCATTCCTAAAGGCAGTCATAAGTAAACTACTCTTACTGTGAAGTGCTGACCATGCCTTAGTCCTCCTTTTCCAAACGCAGGGAGATCTGCAGAATTGTCTCTCTCTACAGCAAACAACATCCTCAAAGTACTTGCAAGGATCTCTGAGCCTTTGAGTTTCTCCCCAGCAAATAAAGCTCTCACTATAACTCACTGAAGAGATGCAGGCTTTTATTTCCATACTGTACATATGCAGGCACACGCTGAAACCAGCAGCGTAACAGGACAGTAGTTTTCTGCCCTTTAGCTTCCATTTCTTACTCTCAGGCACAAAACTGCCATCAATGGAGCACATCAGTTTCCTTTCAGCTTTTCAGCCTCAGATTGTGGTCGTTTTAAAGAAGTTGCCTGTGACACTGTGCGTTGTACCTCGGCTCTAAGTACGAAAAAAGAAAATCAGGTGTAAAGTTCCTCATCATGTGCATGCCCCCGTAATGTGATGCTTCTCACTTTTAAATGCGTTTTTTTCCTAAACTAACTGGTTCAGGGTCAGGAAAAGGGTTAAAACTGTTATTAGCTACACCAGAACTGAATTACGATTCAGTCACAGCCAAATCCAAACTACACTGCAAGAGAAAAGGTACTGATTCAACACCAATTTAACCAAATGATCACAGAGACATACATGCTTGGTTAAGAGATTTAAAAAAACTACTTAACTAGTGTAATTTTCTTCTGTGGTTCAAGCCTGAGCATACTAGGGCTTTTCAGAAGTGGTGACATATACAACATACAAAAACTGACCTGAAACACACCTTATTTCTAACTGGCAAGTAACTGAAAAGCACAGAGATTTTCTTGAGGCAACGTAAGATGTAACTGGAACAATTAAGGAATAGACAGGAATACAGCAATGCACAGGCATTTTCTTTCAGATTTAGTTGTGCTAGTGGAATAGGCCAATATCTTCAACTATCACTACACGTTGTGACCTTACCAATCTGTGAGAGACCTAATAATATGAACAATCTTTTAATTAAGTTCAAGTAAAATAAGAACGGTAGCACCTACTTCAACTGAGTTACAGTTTTCAATTCTAATTATGATAAAAAAATGCTGGAGTTGCATTTTGTGTGAATTTCTTTCAACAGCCATGCCCTGTTTGGCACACACTGCCTCTTCTTCCTCCTTGGCTCTTCCAGCTGTGTTAACAGAGTTTGAGTAGCCGTGCTGTGAACCAGATCAAGAAATATATTCCTGTTAAAATAACCTGTCAAGAGGAAAGTTAATTTTTAACCTGGATCACTCCCCCAGTGTAGTTTAACTTCATATTTATTACTTGAACAAAGTGAAACAAATCCAAAAGGAACGAACAAAAAAGACCAAATTTAAACTACGCAATAACTTGGTGACTAGGACATTTACTTAAGAGGTGGATTCATGCTTCTGCTCCAAAAAGGAACAGCATGAATTTTGGTGATCTCTTCTATGTCAGAGAAATATTTTTAAAAAGGTGTTTAATGAGCAAGAATGGTCTCACTTTGAAGAATACCTCATCATGCCAGTTGGCACATATGCCTGCAATCCCCCTGCTTCTTCTACAAAACTCCTACCATACATTGAGCAAGTCAACTTGAACCAAACTTTTCACATAGGCATCAATTTGTGCCCCCACCTTTTCTAACTGAAAAGGCTGAGATCACTTGCAGTTACCCAGCAGTCGGAAGATGAATAAGAAATGAAATGTTCTGCGTACTAAATGAAGGGCATTACAGTAAAATAGTAAATGGACATTTTATTGAAAACCAAGTGTACTAGCCAATTAATTTGCCAAGCAACCTTAATCTACTTATTTGATTTTTAGTGTGTGATTTTGCTTTCTTAGCATTACCTCAATTCCATGTGTCTAGCACAAGTGAAAAAATAGACACCCGAAATAACTTTTTAAATTCTCATTAAAAGCTAACTGTTTCTACATCACTAGGTTATTATTAATTGCTCTGTAACATTGCCAAGGTTGAAATAAGCACCTACGAGTGCTCTTGCAAACCATCCATTGGAGAACAACAAGCTACCCTGAGCTTCACCTAAAGCTGAAAATCTTCATTTCGGTATACCATCATGAGACTAAAGGATTAGTAACTACTGCTCCCAGGAGACAGACTAAAGCATACTTAAACCCTAAAGCAACTTAATTTCAGACTTTCTGACTACTTTAGAAGTCCAATTTTATGTGATGGTAATGCAGTTTTTAAATAGGTAAACTATGATAGTGACTTAATACAATTTAGCTTAGAAAAAAGCTATAAAAACAAGCAAAAAAATTATATTATTATTGTACATCAGGGATCATATCTTGCTGCAGCATATGGAGCATAGACCACAACCATATTTTGTGTTCTATACGTTGCCAAGTACTCTGCTGTAAGTATTCAACAGCAATGACCCCTGACAACTAATTGAGAAGTCTTGTTTTTCTCAGTAGAAGCAGATGCCAACTCAGAAAATACATAAAAATAAAATGCTGTTTTCCTTCCTTTTCCCATGACACCCCAATGTGATTCCTCCTGAAAACAAGTAACATCAACATGCCTTACTGTAAGAACATAGCACAAACTGCTCAGTACCAAGACTTACAAACAGTGATATCTTACACCTCCTTATGCTCTCCTTTCCATATACCTTTTTTAAAAAAAAATTTTAAAACTTACTTAAGCTAAATGCAGTCAAAGTAAATCCAGACTAGAATCAAAACAAAATGGCACTAACATATGTATTTCTAAGTACCTATTACACTTGCATTAGTTTCTTTACCCATAAGGCCTTAATGAGAGCCAAAATCCACAGCAAATTACAGTTCTAAGTTAAGACTTCACAGTACCCTTCCACAGATACACTTTCTTTCCTTTGTCTTTCTCTAGCGCTGTTATTTTTTCACCCAGGAAGCAAGATGGTTTAGATAACTGATATGGCCAAAACCAACAAAACCCTCAAAAAATAATTTCAGCTGAATTGGCATACCAACAGGTCACAGAGCTGAAGTGCCAGTATAAAGCAAAAGAATGGAAATGTGGCTGACATGAAGGAGCACATGAGCATGGCAGGTCTGACTTAGATAAACATATATTGCTTTACATATATATATAGATATATATATATATATGTATTTTTTCAGTGAAAGCATTATTATAGTCTTCCAGGATCTGTATTAGATATCAGTAAATTGAGACTTCAGTACACCAGTAAAAGTATTCTGTGATATAAGTAGGTTCTTGATATCTCAATGCAGGTGGGTCAAATACGCAAAATTCTGAATAACATTTCCAATTAGAAACCTAGTCAATTGTTCTATGTAAGTTAGACACTCAGCAGAAGTGTTACAGAGCCAGGCCAAGGCTACTTCTGTTAACACCAATTCCCAATCCCATGCTATTCTGTCCTGCCAGCATTTGGCGAACCAGATGAAGGATTTAAATTAAATGAAATGTAACAAAACAAAAATGTCATTAAAGCAGTTTCATGGATAATTCATTTGATGGCTGTAAGAAACAGCTAGGCTAGTCTAAAACAGGAGGCAGCATGAGAGAAGGTACAATACAAAGGTGACTGAAGACTGCTTAAGCTGTCATTACCCCACAGAAATGTAACTATGCCTTTAGAAGGAACAAAAACAAAACCAGAAAACTAACTTCCACCTAGACTGTCACTTCTCTCTTCTTTTCTCCTCCTCAAAAGCTCTGAATGCACGTACTTTAAACAGTGTTGAGGGAAATCAATGAAGAATTCTGAGAGAAAAAGGAACAACACTATCTCCATTGTCACCATCATTACAGTCTGATTTGACAGAACAGGCTTCAATTAATAATTTATATGGATTCCAGAACTCTGAAGTCTGCCAGTTACATTTATTATCCTGAATGGTTGCTAATAGATTTATGGTTTTTTTCCATCTATAATCTATCCATAATATAAATATCTTATCTATAAGACTCCAGCAAGCTTAATTATCTTCCAAACACTTAACAAAATCATGGATAAATCTGTTAGAACTCACACTCAGCTCTGAGGCATCTTAATCTTATGCCAGGATTTTGAAACACGATGCAGTTTCAATCAACCACTAAAGTCCTGTTTACATTCCAGATACTTCAGCTGATGCAATTAACCCAGTCCAGTTGTTTAATGTAATAAATAATAGAGGTTAGCCACGCTTGTGTAAATCCTGAGGAACTCCTACTATGTCACAATTTTGCATAAGTACAAAAAAGACATTGTTACTTGTTTCTTCATTGTAGAATTTTGGTGGATAAAGAAAAAGAAACACCTCCCAACAACCTGCAATATAAGAGATGTAAACTGCTTATAAGCTAGAGCCTGGCTGTAGGGGGACTTGCTGCCCCAAGGCACTCCTGAAGACCCCCTGTTGATTAGTAAGTAACAAGGGCTGTGCATTAGAGATAAAAGCCTCGGGCTGTACTACTGTTCACTGGAGGATTCTCAAATTATGTTTCACACTGGAGTGAGAATCTCATTTCTATGTGATTAAATACTTGGTATCACTGCACAGAAAGTCGATACACAATGTACTACTATGAAACTGTTACAAAATACATAATGTATTCTGGAAATTCCATTTTACTAGTAATTTTGCATTTATATTCAAAATATCCAAATCTTTTACCACTGAGAGAAGTCCCTAAGACCAAAGAGCCTTCAACACAAACCTGCAGCAATATAAAAGCTGTCAAAGTCAGAATTCTCACCATTAAGCAGCAGTGTATCAGTATATGATTTTACGACAAGACCATCTAATGACTAGTTGTCACTGACTGTGGCAAGTCTGCTCCTAGCAATGACATCTGTCCAGCTCCCGAGTAATCTGGGAGATAAGCAGGTAGAAAACTACTTCTACACCCAAGCGCTTAACTAACTCAGCACTGGCTAACAGCATAGCTAGCCAGCATAGATGCAAAGGAAGTATAAGGGATATACGACTGGTAACGGGAAGAAGAGAGTTAAAGAGCTCCTTTTGACTAGTTGCTAGACCAGCAACAGTTACAGTACTAGCTGAAACATATGAAATCTACATGCAAGTCCATCTGCCACCAGAGCTAACTACTGTTGGTAGTAAGATAAACTAGCAGAAAACTAACCCAAGAATTAAAAAAAAAAAAAAAATCTTCCAGGTTGATAGGATGAAAAAGCCCAGTGGAGAGTTCAGTGCTGTCCAAAGCTAACAAGTGCAAGTGAAGAAATTAAGTTGGTTATGCTGCTCTGGAATCACAACCTGGAAATACTCAAAAAATTCTCCAGAAAGCTTTGCAAATCCCATCTTGAAATATTTAATAAACAAGGTTAAAAAGTAGGCCATGGGGCTGGGACAGAATATAACAAGATGTTTCTGTCAGACATGTTAATGAATCATATGCAGAGGACAAAATATTATAATTATCTAATCCATGGCCTTTCTCCTTTGCTAAACAGTAATCCTCTGCCGACTCCATTTTGTGTTTTTGGACTCAGTTATTCTCTTTAAGCTGTCGTTTCCCATTTCCAGTTCTCAAATGCCTTACGCCGTCTTGTTCCAATGAAGAGCAGCATATTTTAAAACCTCGTATTTAGTAAAGCTGCACATGCACAGCTTATAATCAGATCTACATTACAACTGCTACAGTAACTCTCCTCCTCTTCCCTTCCCCATCTCACCAGATGTCTGGCCCCACAACTTTGTGCAGACAGGCACTTGTATGTAATAGTAGGGTTAACCAATTTATGATTCAGGCAAAAAATAATACTACAAAAAAAATGATCAATTTTCAGCTAGATCAGCTACTTGATACAGCTTACTATGCAACAGTATAAACATCAGTGCCAGACTAAGGAGAAGGGTAGAAAAATGAAGCTAAAGATGAATGTGGAAGGCTGCGTAGCTCTGACCACTGCTATAGGCGCTCTCTTACATATCACATGACAAAGTGTAAGCAAGAAGTGTCACCTATGGCCTTAAGCTCTAGTTTCATTACAGCCTAACCCTATTTAAATGCTGGCTAACAAAGCTCTGCGCTTCCTGCGTCCAACTGCAGAAATACTCCTGCCCTCTCTCTTACACCAGTTCTGGCAGTCTACCAAGACATGTCAGCACACTAAGCTAGGAGAAAACTATTCAAGTTTTATGGTTCAGCTAGTTTCCTGCCAGCTTAGGGAGGGAAGGAAGTGGACAAAACTGCTGCATCAAGCAGTGTGACCGTCTTAGGCTGCTTTGAAATGACCACCTTACTTAAACCGATTCAAGGGCTACACTAACACCCTTGTTACACATTAAACAGTGCATGCTTCAGCATAGCTTAAACTGAACTGGAACTGATTTATAGAAAATTAAACTTCTTATACCAAAAGAAAAATATTCACAAAGAGGTCTCATCAGACTAATTGGTTTTAAAGCAACTTAATTTATTTTCCTACAACTTTCTTCAGACATGGCCTCACATGAGTTGTACAAACTGTAGCAGAACAAGTTACGTTACAAACTTGCAGCATATCAGCTTCTCCAGGACAAGTTACACAATACCTCGGATTGATCTCCTGCACAAGCTTCTCAGACCATCAAAAAACCCAACACAGATCAAGAAAAGCTGTATGCTTCCCTTAAGGGTTTGTCTATATAGGGCCAATCTCCTCATCTACATCCCTTCCAAAACACACAAAGCAAAAATCTGAAGGAGATTGTTACAGGAGGAAACACTGTTACCACTATCCCACCAGTTTAGAACTGGTACACTTTTTCTACCTTACACAGAGTGTAACAACAGTTTCAAAATTTCTGGTTTGTGACTTTTCTGCTGCAGAAACACTGCCCTGAGCCAACAGGGAAACGTCTCCATCCAAATAACAGAAGTCCATAAAGATTAATTTTAGCAGGCCTATAATACAGTCAGCTCTTGGACTAAGCAGATGACATTTATTATCCTTTTACTTTCTATGCAAAACTACATATTCAACCAGTATAAAGTTCTACCACTAATTCATATATTCGGTTGGGAATACAAGAAAGCAAGATGGCTTATAGGCAAGTCTTAGGATTTCCTTCCAACCCACATCCCTTCTTCACTGAAATAAAATATATACCTGTAAGGGTTTGGAGTGGGCAGTTGCTACTCTTGCCCTCAGAATGATTCTGGTTTATGTTTGTCAACATAAATGTCAAATTTAACAAACTAATTAAAGCAAATCAGCATCAATTCCATCATATTTATTCAATTAATTCAACCTCTGTGAAGTTTTATCTTTACTCTGGTCATTCAGATCACTCTCACTGGTGTTTAACACACAAAAGATCCTACTGTGTACAGACCAGTGACTTCCACTCAATGACAGCTTGACCCTGCTTCGGCAGGAGGGTTGGGCTAGATGACCCACAGAGGTCCCTTCCAACCCCTACCATTCTGTGATTCTGTGATCCTGTCCTTGTCTTCTACAACCACTCTCCTCTCAATCACTACCAGAGCTTACCTATGAGCTCGTCCAAGGAGTTGTATCAACAGTAAACTGACTCAGTATAAAAACCTGAGTTTTTCTGTGAGGTCAGCTCCTTCTGAATCGACCAATTTTAATTGATCAGAGCCCACAAAGCTAAGGGAGCTGCAAGATCACATGGCTGAGAAGGTTGGGAGATGAAAGACTGACCATTTCAATCACCATGAGGTATTAAATCAGCTCACTGTTCTGGGAAACTTCATCTTAACCCTACAAAGCAAAAGTAAAAAATTTCCTGAGGGTTTAATTCATTAAAACAGTACACCTTGAGGTCAGACCAGCAGTAGAACTAATGTAAGGGAATTGCAGCTTTTTGTATGGACCATACACCTGTTTCTGGGCTGAGTAAAGCAACAGCACTAAGATGCAGACATCTACTTAAATAGATATCAGACTCATAAATTACTTTTAGACATTGATTATGTCAGAGTGACCTAAGTAACAGTTTAACTAATAAGTGGGCCAAAGTCTTTCTAAGGCGAAATGAATGTGAGATTTCATGCACAGATAAATGCATCCAGAGACCCTTCATCTCTTCTATCGAGTTCTCATACTCATCAAACTCTTTCACAATCAGACTGGTCACTACAACAGCAAAATAATGTTTCAGTTTTTAAGTTGGTTAGAAAGTTCAACTGGCTGGGATCTAACAAGCACCACAAAGGAAGTAAGCAGTGTGAGCACAAAGCTTGGAGCTTACCCCACTCAGCAGCAATCATTAAAGCAACAAAAACCAGCTTACTTTCTGCTGGCTTAGAAAACTGAAATACAGACATAAGTACACATCAACAGCAGCCCAGTGATGGAGACTGATGTGCAAGACCAGCAGCAGAGAAAGGAGAAAAGGACAGGAAGAAGGAGCAAAAGGAGCAAGCAAATCTCTTCTGAGCTGTCAGATTATACTACCTCATCCAACCATACCATGAGAACTGAAACAAGCAATTTACTGTCTGTTAGCACAAACAAGACTTAAACACAATTTTATAACCATGTTATCTACCCAAGCTACCTCATTAAAAAACAAAGCAATGCAGATGATCTGTGCCACGCTTTCAAGACAATTACATCTGCACATTCAGAGTTAACTAGACTCGACCCCTGTAGCAGAAATGTGAAGAATCAGTGGGTATGCGCCAGAATTCAAAAAGCCTGGTAGAAACCAATTCTGCCATTTTACAGAAATGGCTTTCAAGTATACTGAGCTGCAAAGTCAGCTGCAAGTACAGGAGATGGACAGGCAGCTGGCACTCAATTACAAAGAACCAGAGTAAACAATAACGTGCAAGTATTCCAAGTGAAGGGCATTTCTGTTCCCTCACTTCAAATGACAGTGGGAATATTTACACTGATACAGATGGTTACATATTTGGCTTGCTTTACACTGACAGATAACATCATTTTCTTGTAGTAACTCATCCACAGGGAAAACTCCAGAAACCAGAAGGACAGAAAGTATCAGCCACCTGCAATTCCACCTCTAAGTTTAATTCATGTCAGGGTAGTAGGACAGATACGTAAATGTCTGTGAAATACATACTGCTCAGGGGACCCATTTTGTGGAAACAGAATTGTTACTGTGTTTATTCTTATGAAAATTCAGATTCATTACTGTAGGAAATACTACCTTATTACTACTACTACTACTTTCTCCTACATTGCAAATCTAAAAGCACTGTAAAGGAAGTCATGATAAGTGAGACGATACAAGAGGCTGATTTTTTTTATCATTTAACTGAAGTTAGTTATTCATAAACCAGAAATAACCAGTGGGGGGGGAGTGCTGACATGTAATGGAAACCAAGCACAAATTAAAACACTTTCTAACATACAATGGCCATTGTAAAAAAATACAACGAGTCTTGAGTCTTCACTGAAGAGCAGCTTCATGATAGACTACACAGTTTCACTATCCTGGTTTAAAAATATTCATTTGTTGTAAAACATAGATTAAACATTCCTTCTTACTCACCTTTGGATCGAGTGGAGATATCCATCCCCTCCACCACCTCCTGCTCTGCCTTTATTTCCTCTTCAGCCAAGCTGCAGGATTCAAAAAGGTGAATTAGAATAGTTATAAATTGTATTATTCTCATGTCTAACTTCATGTATAGAAGTTCAACATAACATTGTCAAATACAACTATATTAAAATTTCTGATGAAATGAAATGTTTGCTGTTTGCCAGAGTATACACTGACCAAAACAAGTAGAGAAACAACCCAGGTACACATGTATGCTGCACATTTACCAATTACAAAGGTAACATTGTCATACTAATAACAGTCTCGTAACATGCAATGAAGATTATGTCACTGTATACATAAATTGTATGTGACAGACAAACAGGAATTCTGTTCCCTGTAGCTCCTAATCTAAGGCCTCTATAAACTGTGTGGACAAATGCCTGCCAACATTTACACACTCACCAGCATCAGTGAACGGATTAGCTGAAGTAACAGGTTTAGCAACACAGAACAGCTTGCAAAACTAGAAGGTAACATGCAATTTTAAAAACTATTAAATAACTACTAAATAAATAATTTCTATTTGAAACTAGATTATATAACAGAGAACTGAATAGTTATAATTCCTTGTCAATACAATTCCACCAATTATTAACTACAATAAAGAGTAAACGGAACAGATTTGTTACTATCATTCAACCATTCAGTCTTACATATACAGTTTTAATTCACTCCAGGCAGGATTAAGTAGACAACAAACTATATCTGGCTTGCCAATCTTCTACTTTCTTATAGCGATGCCATTCAAGAAAATAACTCAATGAATTTGGCTAGTTAAGTCAGTTTGGGGAAGGATGCTGGAAGGGAGAAGAAAAAAGAACTACAATGGATATTAAGTTACACACCTCTTTGGGGGATCTGACTATTGTAGATGAAATATAAAAGACAACATATCATGTTCAAGCAAACCCAAATTCAAAATAAGACAAATCAGGTTATGGTGCCTGAAGCTGGTATCACGGTTATCCATAAATATCATCAGAGCACAACAGCCAAACAACATGTAGATCATTTCCTCTGTAGTGACAACTTACTGTCTAGTCTGTTAATGTAAGTTGTTGCTCATACCAGTTTACTTTGACATGGCAGTCTGTGATCTACTGCTGTTACAGAGTGGACTGAGATTCTACTCAGCCATCCCAGCTCTAGGGACAGCTATTTCTACCTCAGAGGCAAGAAGATAGCCACTGTGGTTAAATCTGCCCAAGACAGCCAACTGGAGCTCAGAAACAACACTGAGGACTTGGTTACATTTATATCAGAGAAACTCTTCAGCCTGACAACTAGTTTATATTAGCAGGAGTTTTGTTACTGGTATAACTTAAAACAGCTTCCTAAACGAAGTAAAACTTAACCATCAGAAGGACTTTTTAGTCTGGTGTTTGTCAAAACTACTTCTAATCACCTATTAGCTACCGGGGTGGGGTGGTGTTGGGTTCAATTCCTTTCACACTTCTAAACAGGACAGTATGTCAGCAGAAACTTTAAATACAAATTAACCAAGCTTAATATATTGAAGACCCAAAGCTGAGAAGATCCGTGAACTCCAGAAATAGTTATCCTTTACTTGTCATTTGTATACAGCAATAATTTACAAATTAAACTCTTTAAAGTCATAAAACACTGAAGAGAAGTTCTATTCTATCAGCATCCAATCTCCCAGCTCATGGACTATGCTGTTAATTTCAGCCGCAAGCAAAGGCACCCATGTGACCAGAATGATGGTAAATGTGTAGCAGAGTTGACCTAGCACAATGCTTCACAGATTTCTTTTGCATGGGCAGATCAATTATACTGCACATTTGTTACACCCTTCCCCAGAGGGCGTCCATCACAGAGGAGCTGGCAGTGTGTTGCAGACACCAAAATATTTCATGTGCCACTTGCCTCTGCCCATTCTCTTTCCTAAGCAATGAGAAGGGATGGGTTCATTGTTCTCTTCCCACGTTGCATTGGCTTTTTCTTCCCCTCCCCCCTTATAAAATCCTATTTCAGTATCACCAAACTGCAACAAGACCCATATTTCTAAAACATCACGTATATATGAATAACGCACACAGGTAAATAAGTAATAATACACACTAATTCTGTCAAGAGTGAAGTAATTTGGCAGTATACATTACATGGTTTTAAAATATAGATCAAATTTCAGCCACAGACTAGGACATACAAATCTTCGCGAGACTCAGGTTGAAGTCTTAAAATCATTTTACACAGGTTCCTAGTAAAAGGAATGGTTTCCCCAATCCCTAACTTTATGTTCCAGAAATCATATTCATCTCAACTGAATCAGTTCAGTGATCTAGCTCACTGTGCAGAAAAGAGGAAATGGCAGTGTACCACACGTGGGAAGGGGTGGAAAAGAGTAACGTCCTTTTAGCAGTAGCTCACATCTATGTTACATTAAAGCAATCATAACATTCCAGACTCATCCAAATCTCTCAGGTGCTATGTTGTTCAAATCACAATCTCAGAGGAACATGATATAACAAGCAAGATACAGTAGTTGCTACAAGTCAGTATTACAAGACACGGAGTTGAGAAATGGGTATGACAGATCAATACAGAAACAAAGTAGCAGGAACTGTTCCTGCATCCCTGGCCAAAGTAGCAGGGCAAGTTACAGAGCTGACTGAAGATGCTCTGCAACTGTGGGCCCAAACCTAGCACTGCAGGGGTGTTACAGCTCAGAACTCCTATGCATTAGTTACAGCATAGGAGGTTTCTTCAGCTCTGAATCTGTCTCTCTCCATCTAATGAGTTTAATTCAGGAAATTGAGCCAGTTTCCGCCATCACCTTTTTGAGTGTTCTTTCAACAGATCTATAGAGACAAGAAAAACATTCTTCGTAAGCAGTTCCAAGATGAACAAAGTATCTTGACTTGATCCATCTCTGATACATCATATGTAAGATGCCTGAAGACAGCTTTCCCAAAGATTTTAAGTATAAAATAACACACGTATTCATCACTTGACACAAAGGTTCTTCAGTTTTCTTAGCAATGGAGGTGCATATATTCTATACACACATACCCACATCTAAAACAAAATGCAGCAATTTTATACTATACTATGAAAACTGAGCCTTAGAGGAACAGATTGCATCTCCATATCCTCTACTATAATTAATCTCGTTCAATCTTTCAAGGGCACAAACATTGAAGCATGTAAGAAAATAATTGAGATTGTTCTGAAAAAAATAAAATGTTGGGGGGGCAGTTAAAAAAGCGTATTAGTCATAGCTATAAAAGATACTTAAAATTCACAGCTCTTCAGAAGCATCTCCCATTGTTTTATTTGCTGTAATGTATTATGACTCGCACAACATGACACTGTTTGAATGGTGGCAGTGATGATTGTAGTGGTAATCTTTTAAGACTCAAGTTTGTAAATACATGCTAGCAATTCACAGCAAGTTTACAGTAACTTTTCTAAAGCTGAAAGATCTTTTCACCGTTGCATCTTCCATCAATACAAGCAATACTCTGAAAATGTAAACATACAAACTGCCAAACACAGAAATCAGCAAAAGTTTTCAAGTAAAATAATTCAAGAAAAATGGATCCTTAATGACAGGTACCTTACTATTACCCACAACAAAATAAAAAGAAAATTAATACCAACAGCAAAATAATTGTAAACTAGCATCTAGTTCTACAGAAACAATAACTGTGTGATCCAGTAGACTATCCTAGAGAGTTTCATTTTGAGAACTCATTTTTGCAGGGCTTAGACCTGTTATTTCAGACATTATGCGTTACTATCATGCATGTGTACTACGAATGTGATGCTCTGAGGCTGCAGATCAGAAATGATACTGGTATATACTCAGTTAAGTACCTAGATGACTACAATAAATACCTTATGTCATTCTGAAAGCTAGTCTTATTTAATCCTTAAGATGAATGAACAGAGGAACATATTTTAAGAACACAACTGAAATTTAAGCTTTGCCAGTTTCACTGTCCATTGACTAGAACACCAATTAATCATTTAAAACTTCCCTACTTGTATTGACAAAACTTACAAAAAAAAAAAAGAAAGAAGAATTTGTTTTCTAAAATGTTCAACTAATTTGTTTCATACAAATTGTTTTAACTTGTCTGAATGAGGGGAGGAGGGGTGGAGGTTATTGCTTTGAGAATAGCTGGGGATAGAAAGAAAAAAAATAAGGAATGCAAACATACAAGATTTACTGATACTTAGGTAAAAATGCAAAAAGAATTTAGTTCCTAATTTTTAAATATGCTCTGTAATAAACTGAAGATAGAGTGGGATTTTTATATGAAATTCAGTTTTTCAAATTTCAGACCAGTAAGTAAAATACTGACATTTCTGTTTAGGAAACTCATTCCTGTATTAGTAGTAGTACTTACCTGAAAAAATGTACATATACAAAACATGTAAAGCTGCTCTAACCTTTATTAACTACAAAGTGCAATTAAAAGTTGCAGATGAACTACTGCACCTTGACATTTAACCAAGAAAAACTGACATATATGGAAAACCACTCGAAACAGCTAATGTCCACATATACAATCTAGATCTACAGTAGGGAATAAACACATTACTTTAAAATCAAGAACTATATATTTATGGAATTAATTTTTCCTTTTAATTAGTAGAAAATGAAACAAAAACCCCTGATGTAAGACTATAAGCACTAAAACTGAATTTCATCCTTAAAATAATTCCTGCCTCTCCTATATCACATTTGTGAGTAGCAATTCATTCTAAATAATGGTTTTAAAAAACTGCATTCAGTAAAAAGTTGAAAAAAAATATTTGCATGCCATTGCTGAATAAATAGCAGCTTTGTATAAGCACTCACCTATAACAGTCTCTTACTCATCGGTAGCTATGCTATTTATGCAGGATTCTTAAAATGGCGTCTGACAGCACTGCACTGCCTCATTCCCACACTGTAGCTAAAATGGTAGCAGTTTATTCAATAACAGTATCTCTTGTTTACACATCAGTGCTATATTCGAAGCAAGCATCTAAATGTCAGAAATGGTAAAGCATGACAAAAGGACACCTGGCATCCGAATGTTTCACTAGAAAGGCACAAGATAAGGGAGTTTCGTGAAGTCACAGGTTACTAAGGAAATCACTGAATTTTAGATTCACTCTCCAGTTTGAGCGCCTCATATTTTACATTTCCTTTTGCAGAATTCCCTGCAAAATACTCAACTTGTATTAAGCAATTAACATACACAAAATGCTTGTTCAGATATTTACATACAGCAATGTTTAAGCTAAGTTACCTCTGACAATAAGCAAAGTAAATATATATATATTTAATTTAAAGAACATTTAGGTATTTTCTAAAACCTTATTCTTCAGTGTGCATTCAAAATAGCTCCACAAAAGAGAAAACCAGGGGAGGAAGGGAGATTCTTGGTGTCATACCATCTTCTTTAAGACTATAAACTATAGATCTGAGGCCCAAGCAAGGCTATCAGAATAGCTGTAGGTTTCAGATGCTAAAAACATAATTTGAGAACAATCATGTTTGAAAGTAAAGGTTTATACTGGCTAAAGTAAGGATGTTAACATTCTGCTACAGCATGGTTTTAATATCACAGCATGAAACACAGATGCTACGACAATTGGCAATAAAGGGTTAACATAAGAATGACAGACAACTTCTATCAAATAAAACTCAATTCCTATATAGCTATTTCTAAAATAGACTTCAACCCATGAATACGAGACATGTTTATTAATAAAGATATTTAAAATACTTTCTAAATACAATTTAAAGGGCCAAGCTTAAGGGCCTGCTACAACAATTTTCGGTCCCTGGTTTGCAGACCCCTCAAAGCCAGTGTACTACTAATAAGGGGTTTGCAGACATTAACTAAGTAAACCAAACCTAGTCTAACAGACTTAAATTCCCTATAATGGGATTCATGTCCCCATGGGGAAAATATGAGGGATTCACAAGTAACAAAATTTGAAAATTGCTATCTACTACATTCTACACAGGAAAAGGTTATGTTCAACTTCCAAGATATTTACGAGATTCAAATTAATAGCCTAAATTCCAGAAAGAGAAGAGGAGCGCTTTTACTGAGATTTATCGCCCTTTAACCAATTATGCTGGAGTGGCACAATTGCTATGGGAAACTGACCACGACCTATCACTTTTCAGCTACTGGATCCACATGGCCAATACACTTGAAAACAAAGCAAAAAGGGGTGGGGTGGGGTGAAACCAGCAAAAGTGGTATCACAAAATGGAAGACAGCTCAGGAAGACGAACCAATCGAAGTTTGTGGACACTGATATAAAGGGCTAAATTTGTAATGTAATCTCCTATTTACAATTTTTGAGCATTAAGCTCCTGTTATTACACACTTCCTTAGCAGCAATGTAGGTTTTCCCCTACATTTCAATACTGCTGCCTGATGCGGGG
>Ga0065711_1033274_pt1 | contig 25801 bp, 17 predicted proteins | sample Hoacrofraction12_FD_59098 | JGI IMG/M metagenome (GOLD analysis project Ga0065711, IMG submission 59098) | Hoatzin crop microbial communities from Cojedes, Venezuela - Epithelial fraction 12 v2 (version 2) | ecosystem: Host-associated > Birds > Digestive system > Esophagus > Crop | place... | reverse complement strand
GGGGGGGGGGGGGGTTGCTGAGAAAGGAAAAGAGGAGAGAAGCAGGGTATTGACTTCCAGAGTGTTGAGGGTTGCTACCAAAACTGTTCGCCCTACGTCAGGATGTATCTTGGTGAGTCCTCTCTTTTCTTTTTCTCCATTGCTGCTTTGCAAGCTCGGCTGCAGCCAGTGGATCGATTTCTAAACGTATGTTTCCTCTTCGTGCTTTTCAAGGCGTAGCCTCGCAGCATTTAGAGAGCTTTTTGAAAGAGGGAAGCCAGCAGTTTTCTGGTGGGCTCCCCCTCCTCGACCAGGACAAGGCAGGGAGAGGCAAATGCCAAGCCCAGCCAGGGTCAGATCACTGCCACCTTCTCGCATGCAGAGCAGGGCTCTGTGATGGGCGGTCGAAGACATTTCGTTAAATTCTGTTCAGTTCTGTGTAAGGTTTGCATACAAAACACAACACGATTTACAGGAAAAAAATTAGGAACTTCTGTGGAGCAGATGCGGTGGGTACGGACAGGAACAATGGCGAGACGCGGCGAGGTCAGAAATGCTGCTCGTTGAAAACCAAAGCAGAAGGCAAAAGCATTCATTTAAATGTATACACATTCTTAAAAAAACCACAAAAAACTCACCCCCCCCCCAACTTATTCATATGCACTTAGGCAGTTTTGGCATAACATAAAAGCACAAAAAAAAAGAATTATGTCCAGTGCAGCAATAAAAGTTGCTGTAACCTATTACCCTCAAATTAGGTGAAAGGTGTGAAGCCTCTGAGGATGCTATTAAAGAATTAAATGTTAACATTTCAAATAATGTTTCAATATTTAATATTTTGTGATTTGGAAAGTGATATGCTTGTGGTATGTCATGGCAGAAAGTCTCTTTCTAAACCAAGTTTGTTTTTGTCTGTGATATTTGTGTCTGATATTTTTGTGTCGAGCTCGAAGGTACAGGATGAAAAATTCTTTCAGGTTAATGTAACAAAGATATGCTTTCACCTACAGAAAGAGCACTACCCTATTTCTTCTGGATTTGATACCAGCAGCAAAAAAATAAAGGCAAATGCTTATTTTTGTGAGCTGAATGTAGAGGAACTGACATCTAAGCCACTTTTCTTTGTACCCAGTTAAACTAAGGATTGTCTGTGGGATTAAATATCTATTTCAAGGCTGTGATGCAGTTTTTGTGATGTCTCTTCAAACACTAAGTATTTGTTGGTACATAATACATCTTTTTATTGTGGCGTCTTACTTGCATTTTGGTGATGCTTCTTTGGAATGCTCTTTTTCAAAGGAAAGAGAGATGATTAGTCTTGGCTCTTAAAACCTACATTGTTTCACTTTTCAACTCTTTCATGCGCTTTTGTTTTCTGACCTGCCTATTTGTGGGTCTACGCAAAAATTCTGTAGTGTATAATAGTTTAATTTGTGGAAGCTTTTCCCTCCCCTCCGCTTCCAGTTTTGCACCTTGATTTGCTCAGACCTTGCCTTCACTTTCTTTAAAAGTGCGATTGAAGAAGGTTACTTTAGAGTAAATGTTCTCGTAGAACATGCATTTCTGGACCTGAATATTTTTGGAGCTTGTTATTTTTTAAGATTTGGGATCTTATTCAGACTATTACAGGAAAAGTATTGGCTGCCAGCATTAGAATCCAAGGAACTGGACCTGGATATTGCTTGGAAAATGTCTTCAGGAACAGTGGCTGTGGCTGTTATATCCCTCTTTTCAAGTATATTTACCAAAATTCATCCATAAGAATTATTTTATAGAATTACAGCCATAAAAACAGGAAAAAATACCCCTTCTTGTAAGTGCTGGCTGATTTGTATATAATTTCTTTGAATGAAATGGATCTGTAGCAATATAGTCAGTTTTAAAAGGACATCCTAGCTGCATGTGGTGCATTACAAGTGAACCATTTTCAGTATGTTGTAATTGTTGTCTGGAATTAGGCATAAACTTTTTCTGTTTTTCTGTGTGTGCCTATACATATATCCATATCTGTGAATGTATTTGAATAGTTGTATGTATCTCAGAAGATAAGCACTGTAATACTTGTGGGAATATCACCATGGATTTTTCTTCTGTATTAAGAGTCCTGCATTTCTCTGCTCGAGCAGACAGAAACCTCTGTGCTGTGTTCCTTGCATCTCATGTCATAACATGAGAAAAACCAACCATAAAACAGGGTGTGAATAACTGTACTTCGGCCCTTGTCTGCTATCCGCTTTACCAGCCAGCCAAAATTCTTTAGACATGACAGTAAAAGCGCAATATTAAATCATCAACCTATACCTACCACTCCAATGTCAGATACACTGTGACAAAACTGCTTTATTGCTATGTGGGAGCACGAAGTGAAATACATTAGAGCTCTGTTAACAGAGTGCCACGATGAAATTTTAAATGCAAAATTACAATTCTCTGAATGAAAAGTTCAATTCAAAACCTTTTGGACTAGGTAAGCCTGTGCTAGACCCAGGGGACAGTTCCCTGATGACCCTGTTCTCATCCTGGCAGACTGCTCCGTAGTGAGGTGCCTGACGTTGCTGGAGCCAGTGGGTGGGACACGTTCCCTGGCCACTGGGAGCCGATGGCCTGGCACCCCTTGGCTGTGCTGGGATGTCCCGGCATCCCCAGCTGCACCTACATTTCGGCTTCTCTGAGAGGCTGCAGGTCCAAGGGGTTCCCCAAACTGAGTTTTCTTGAAACTTTGGCGAACAAGACATCAGCAACAAATACAACATCAGCAGGGAGAGGTTTTGTCAGATGTGGAGAGAAACTGCACACACAACTGCCAGACAGAGCCCTGCACCCCATTGCCTCCCAGCTGTGCTGTGGGTCACTCTGGGCTGGGTGCCACCATGGTGTCCTCCCCCTGCGGAAGCCTGGCCGCAGCCGATGGGTGCTCAGCTCCTCCCAGCTTCCCGCACGAGGGACGCGCCGCCTGCCACTCCTCACCATGTCCAGCTCCTGCTTTTACCTGGCGCTTGCCAGAACCTTCAGGTTTTTGAGACTTTGGTGTCCCTGCTGAGCTGGGCTGAAGCCGTCCGACAGCAGGAGGTGCGAGGCAGAGGGAGGAAAGGTGATGGTGGAGTGGTGCACAGCCACTCTGATAAATCTCATTTCCTTAGGGAAATGCATTGGAAGTGTCCTTCTCCTCGGTCCACTGAAGCTTGGAAGTCACCTGTGAACTTGGAAGCCTTCATTTTGGGCTACTCCATTGGTATTAGGCTTGTTGGTTTCCTTTGCAATGAACTCTTAAGAAAGCTACCCTCACCATTTTGAGAGCTTTACCCCCTCTCCCACACCTGCACTGATTTTTATTGCATTGGAGAAAGAAGGAGAGAAAAAATGGATATGGGAAATAATGATCTCATAATTATTTTTTTTTCCATAATTCATAACCGTTCATTTTCTGACAGCCAAACTCTGTCACATGTGTGTAAAAAGCATCATGATGAGCGCTATCAAACTACAGCTACAGTTCAGCACTGCAGCGTGGAATTAATAGGAACAGGGACTCAATTATAATTTAGGACTGTGTTGTTCATTGTGCAGGCTAAAGAGCATGGCTTAATGGGGAGAGGTCAACACTCGCCAGTCTGCCCGGTTCTCCAAGGCAGGCAATGCCTTGGGGAAAAATGTGATCCGGTTATAATGTGCTTGGATTTCCAAAATTTTTTGATAGGGTTCTTTTCTGAAGGCTTGTAAAGAATTAAAGCTGCCGTGCAGGAAAATTTCTGTCATGAATTAATAGCAGGTTCAAAGTTAGGAAGCAATGAGGAGTAAATGGTCAAGTTTTACAATGGAGGGAAGTCACCAGTGGGGTCCCGTGGGCATCAGTCCAAGCATCTGGGTGGTTCAACATATGGAGAAGGGGGGTAATATTGAAGTAATAAAGCCTGCTGGCAGTGCCAGAGTCAACTGGCAAGAGTTGCAGAAGGACCTGACAGTACAGAGTGTGACTGAGTAATAAGATGGCAGAGGAAATTCAGTGACGATAAATGTTAATATTTTTTAAAGGAGAAGAATTGCAGTCAGAGTGGACTTAGAACCACTTAGGAAAAAAGTTCTAGTGTTTAACAAATGCTCTTATAAAGGTAGCAGCTGGATGCCCATCAGAGGTCAAAAGCAAACGTTTGGAATTTTGAGGAAAGGGGGACAGAAAAAAATGCTATATTTTCTGTGTTTCACTCTACATAGGACTGCGTCCAAGTGATATGATCTTTGTTCTGACCTGTGAGATTTTTGTGTCTGTAATGTCAGAGCATGTGTAGCAGCACAATATTTTCCATCCTTATATGCAGCTTTTTCTGGCATGATCTAGAATCTGTGTAATACTGAAGATAGATGCTGAATTTTGTTCCTTTCTGTTTCCAGTGTTGATGCCTATCAATATTGTAACACTGTGATGGAAAGATCTAGCTATTAATCTTACTGGTAATTAAGAAAGAAACATATAAAGAACATATCTGAAAAATGAAAAGAGTAAAGCCCTATCTGTATGAAATCTTGTGCTGGGAAGAATTAGAAATGTGAGTAGCTTTATGCTGAATAGAAGCCCTCCTTAATAAATAAGGATAATTCAGCTGGGGAAAGTTATGTGTACTTTGCTGTAGTGTGGCTGTCTTCCATTATGTTTTATTCCAGGATGTGGTAGTCTCAAAGGACTTTTTGTATGGGTGGATTCAGATGTATGTGCATACAACTGTTACACCTATCAAATCCTGTATTTATTCCTTTATTTATTTATTTACCCAACAAAGCTTGTGTCTGTAGGTACTGAGCACCAGTAGCATGTCCATAAATATACAAAATTAACCAGTTTGCCGTAGGTACTTTGCAGGCACAATAACAGTTACATATTTTGTATATATTTCAGTAATCCTCTTAGTTACAAACTTGAGCATTAAATGTGGTACGCATGCTGCACTTAATGATTTCCACTTGTCCCTCCTCATCCGTCTGAAGATTTCAGAAATTTAATAGAAGAAAAATATACTAATCATGTGTTCATGAAGTCATTGGTCTTTGGATCATTTCTCTTATGGTTTTATATGATGTTAAAAGTTCCAAACTTCTGACAAAAAAAATTTGCAAAATTCTTTGTCACCTACAAAAGGCTCAAGATCATACTGACCAGACTGCTCTTCAAAATTGTGTAGTTGCATTCGAAAGCTTAAAAAGATTATTATTGCTTCCCTGATAGAAAAAAAGATAGGTTATGCTAATGTTGTTCTAATGTTCATTTAATGTACATATAGAAGTATTTAGTAATTTTACTATTTACAATATACTCCAATTTAAATAGAAAAAGATTGAAGTTGAAGAAAAGCAAAATAAACTTTGATTGATAATCAGTGTGTTTTTTTCATGGAAAAAGTAATGCAAAGATTGCCACTGTATAAATAGATTGTGCATAGTGAAAAAAAATGTTATTTCTGCATTACTTAATTTCTCATTTTTCTCCCTGACATTTGGAATCAAATGTTAGTCTGTAGAACAGATTCAAAATATCAGAGGTAAAACAAAAAGCTAAACTTTGTCTTCAGGATGTAGTTTCATTAACTTCATTGGGCATTACTCAGAGCGGATCCATTTTTAGCATATTGCATTTGCATACTGACCTTTTCTGTGCTGTGAATGAAAATTCATGCTGTGATGCGTTGATTAATCCCATAAAATAACATGTAAGACTTCATTTAAATATATTCATAGGTGAACAATAATGACACCTAATCCAATACAATAATAAAAATGTCTATTACAATGATTAAAATAACTCTAGATAGCTGAAAAACGTGGTCTTGCAAAGCTAAGTCTTATTTTCAAAAATGCTGACTGACATTCTCCTTCTGTCTTTGGTAGCTGTCACTAAAGTGCAGAACTGTTCAAAGTTTAACCATCTTAGGCAGGATAGATCTAGGCATCAGGTCTGAAATCGGGGAACACGTACATTTGCCTGTGTGCACATACTGACAACATTCATTTGGAAAAAATGTCAGCTAAAAACTTGAGACAGAGTAGCTACTGCAGGTGAGCTACGTATAAATGGACGCTTTTATTCCTCTTTCAGTGCGATCTCTACCTAGTTTAATTTAAACTGAAAGCACACTTACTCCAGAGCAAATAATCTGGAATAGTTGATTGCCCTAGGTAATGGCTGAAAAATAGGTACCTAACTACATTGTCCTGCTGAGGTCCCAGCTGGAGTACCCACTCCAGTTTTGTATTGTAGGAGAGGTGATGAGCAACAGGAGAGATTCTAGACAAGAGTATCAACAAATGTCAAAGGTTTAGGAAGCTGGAGTTCTAAGTAAAGGTTTAGCAAAGCACAGCTGCTTGGTTTTGCGGAAAATTGCTAGGGAATACCATCATAATAGTTCTCGTGAAATGCATAAATGTTAGCTGTGAAGAAGAGGGAAAGATGGCATTTCTTGTGGATATAGCAGGACACTGGGAGTTGAGTTTATGGCAAGAGAACTCGCTATTGGGAAAACCACCCTCACTGAAGGAAGAGATGAGCAATAGAGGATGTTGCTTAGAGGAGATGTGGCATTTGAAGCTAGTGTAAACGGACCTGGATTTACAAGAGACATACACCAACTAGCAAACCTCCCTTAGTGCCACGCGGTGAGGTGTACACTTTGTCTCGTGCAAGACATGCTATAGTAGTCCCAATAGGTAACCTGTCATATACCAGAATTTATATAAAACCCTGTAAGATGAAAACCCTTTCAAACTATTCTGTCCTTTGCTATTTCTCCCTCCACTTACTGCAAATTCTGCTCATGAATTACCGCAGTACCCACCCTGCGAGCATGTCCGTATGGACAGACGAAGTAAATCCACCACTGAACTGGAGCTGATGCCTGTATTGAAAGAATGAACTTCAGACTTGTCGAAAAGCTAAAAGCCCATTGAAAGCTGCAATTAAGTTCTTAACACAAGGCTTAAGGATGTTTCACTGCTGTACACAAATTGGGGAAGTACGTGCAGGTTGTACTATTTCAGAGAGGTTATTCAGTCTTTAACTTTCTGCTATGTTTCTTGGAAAGAGGAAGCAAGCTTTCCGTCCGTCACGCTCCAACATTCAATCTGAATGCCATTTGCTGTACAGCCCACTGTGGCACCTTACCTAATTAGCACTTGCTGCTTTTCTTTTTCTGGAGAGAATCGTGATAGCGGCAGACTTCACGTCTTCACTACCAGTGAGAGGGGAAAGGCTCCTGTAACTTATAACTGGTCAGCTGAGACAGTCTGGTTGCCCCTGGTTCCTAATGAGCAGCGCATGACACAGTGCAGAGTATTGGCAAGATTAACGAACCCAGATTTCCTTAACAGCAGACTGGCTTGTAATAGCAATACAGAGAAGGACTGAGAGCATTAGCACACACTCAGTTCTGTAGCATTATGCAGAAATGAAAATCCTTTGCAACCAGCTACAGAAATACACAAAAAAACTAAGGTTTTTATTTGCAAATCGGAATTCATGCAAGTGGTTGTGCACTGACTGTTGCTGAAAGACTGGAGCCCTAAAGGGGATATCTGCTATTGACCTCATTTTGGGAAAGTATTCCCATGTGGGAAAACAGATCAGAATATGCTCCCCTCCAAAAATGTTCCCAGTTCTCTTGGCAACATCCAAGGATATTTTTACTTAGAATAAGTCCCTGACAGTACTTTTGTGACATCTTTAACAGCCCCCCTCATTTTTTAACAAGAAAGTATTATCACATAAAACTCCTGAATTAAATAATAGTAATTCCGATGTCTTCTTCACAATGGATTCCTGCTAAGTTTTCCTCCTTATTGGTGAAATTGTTTTCTACACGCTATTGTTTGGAAAGCTAATGACACTTGCTCTGGTTTCTGACGAAGAATTTGCAAATACCAGATTTTCATTTGAAGTTTCTGATTTGGCAATACAAACAGCTCTAAGGAAGTGTAATCTTTTGGGTAATCTTTAAATGGTGAGGACACAGATTCATTTGAGTTGAATCACATAACCATTCAAGTCGTACTTTGGCAACTAAAGTGCTTAAAAACACCCACTGGTTTCTTTATATTTCCTGACTCTTAAGGAAGACCAGAAAGATGAAACTTCAGGAGTCTATATGAAGGGGGAATGAGAGAAGACTAACAAACAGAATGTGGGCTTTATCCTACGTTCCTTCAAGGAGCTGAGCACCTGCACACTGGAGGAATCAGTGGCTTTACTTGGAGATCACAATGCTAAGCACAGTACTGGAGTCCTTTGTAGGTAAATGAATGAAGGTTTTGCTTTGTGGCATCTATTTCTCAGAGTCTGAAGGTTATTTCAGGCTTAGTTCTTGGGGTTCCTTGTGGCACTTACATGTGAACCCACTCCAGCTGCCTATAGCAAGAGATGCCTTGGAGAGGAGTGGAAGCTATGTCCCACCTCTAAGCTAGTGAATTTGGGCTGACTACGCACACTGTTGGAGCCAGGCAAGTCAGGTCCGTCCCCATCTCCCGAAAGCAGGAGGAAATGCCTTGTGTACAACAGATCAGGTTTGCAGCACTGAGGCTTTCCCATTCCCATCTGTCATCTTTGGTTTGATCTCTGGCTCTGCGCCTCCTTGCTGGGTAGGTAGGATTGGCCACTGTGGGGGTCTCTTGGTATCCCTGCTGAAGCTATTCTTCTTTTTATATAAAATATTAAAATATTCCCTGAAACCACAGAAATAAAAATGTCAGTCTCTTCTGGGAGAAATCTCTGCAGCGTGTAACTGAAATCAGTGGAGTTGTTTTACATGGATTTAAAAAACAGAGCAAAACAGAACAAATCAGAAAAAAATATCCATCAGCTGTGAAAGAATACCAAGAGAAACAAATATTCCCCAGCATCAAGTGAGGGTTTATTTGGTGAATACATAAAAACGTAAATTTCTTCAGGAGGTGGATTACATGGTAATTCAAATGTTATAAGACGGAAGAATATTTCAGAAATCAGCTATCCAGTTCCAGAGCAGCCGAGACTTATAAACGCTGTGTAATTCTAGCCTGGTGAAATTTCAGCTGAAGCCCTTGGTCTCAGGCAGTGCATTTGACTTGTGAGACGGTGTACTGGTGGGGGCTGTGGAACTGCAAACAGGCACCGTGCTCCGTCTTCTCCTGAGTGGTGTGGGCAGCTTTCTGCTCTAGACTGCTGCCTACCTTGCCTGCTGCCTTGAGCTGTCTCTGCTGTTGCATGAAAGAATATAAGCAGTGGGTAGAAGTTCTCTTGAGTTAAATGGGAACAGGACCAGGCTGTGATTCAGGATCAGACTGCTTGTCAGTATTTTGCTTTTGTAAAGCCCAGGTATTTCAGTTGGGAATCTCATCTTTATCCAACCCATCTGAAACAGGGAACAAATGACCGTTGTAAAGAGGAGCTTCACTTGTGATCATTCTTGTCTGCAGCTACCAAATGTTATATCTTGGTCCCAAATAAATTCTGAGTTTTACATCAAAAATCTGGAGAAGTGTGATTGCTGCTAAGAATTATGGAAGGGCATTCATCTGTATATTAATCTTCTTTTTTTGAAATTAAATCAGTGCAAGTTCTTTCCGTCTGATTTCATTAATTAAAAAACTCTCTGGGGAATTCAATATTGCCTAAGAAGAAACAAAAATAATTTTACCTTCATGTCAGAAGTTTTCCCCCCAGTGCAGCAGCAAAAAAAAACCACCAAACAAACAAAGGCAAAGCAGACAAAAAACCCATGCAGGTTATTTTATGTTATTGAGCTTGTAAATATGATTTTTGACATTGCATGTACATTGATCTACTTCCAAACTATTGGCTATTTCAGTGATGTAATAGGAATAAGATTTTAAGTGGCTAAAGAAAAAGCTCTGTTTGTTGGGATTTGCGCATCACTGCAATACATTAAATATCCCTCTGCATGAGAGAGGGTTAAAAAAGAATATATGGTACTGTTAAATATTCTAGTGGGCTGCTAAACCAAACAAGCAAAATGCTGGCAATGGCTAACATCCCGGATCCCAGATTCTTCCCAGGAGTGCCTGGATTCTCCAGTGTTATGCTGCTTTGTGCAGCTATTTGCATTTGTAGCATTTAACGGTGCTTTGCTGAGCTGTAAATGTGCTATGAACGCAGGAGGTGCTATTCAGTGGAGATTCAGTCACTGTCTCTGAGAAAATAGAACAGTTTTTCATTTAAAAAAATCTTGTGGGGAGTAAGAGGTAATATATTTAGTGAAGTTTCTGGGTTTATATCCACTGTAGATGCCTTGGTGTGGGGCCAGTCAGCTTTCTATCTGCACGCTGGTCTCTGGATTTTACTGTCTTCTCCTTAATGAACAAGCCCCTTTTTCTTCTTCTTGCCTGTCTCCAGTTGAGAGATGTAGGACTCCCCCTTTTTATTTTTGAGAATACAGACTCTTGTAGACGAATTCTTTTTCCCCTCTGGTATCTCACTTCGTATTTGAAGCAACCTGCAGAAGCCTAGCTGGCACCCGAAGGCAGCACATCTGCCTGCTGTAAAACTAAGCCTTAGTGATTTCACCCATCAGCATCAATAGTATGCACTCTGAGTGGGGGTGTTTGGATTTATATATCACTGAGGATAACAGGCTACATACTCTTTTTCAGGATATTTGGTGCAGCATCTAACGATGGTAATACTCACAAAGAAGTCTGTATGAAACTAACTGAAAAAAAGATTGAAGGGTTATTTTAGAAAAGTGCCAGTGGAAAAAACAATTTGAAAAGAAGAAGCTTCTGTTTTCACCTAGTCCCTATTGTCACAAAAATAACGCTTTCAATGTAAGAATGCAATAATTTTATGTAGCATTTTTCTGGAGAAATATGGGCGATTCGGTTTTATTACCCACTCTGCTGCTCATTGAATTTGGAGGCGTTGACTCCTTCTTTGGGACTAGGCAAGCAGTGAAGTGACTTCAGATGATTTTGCCAGCATACATATGTTGTGTAGAGTCATATAAAAATAATCGTCCCCTCCTAGCCAGTGAATTATGCTGGCAAAGCCCCTGATACATATGAAGCTATGCCAATGAAAAAATGCCATTGCCTCTGTCAGTTTAGCTGAAGCTATTTGGGGAGGTGATGCCGCGTTGGTGGGAGAGGGTTTCCTTCTGCTGGTGTGGGCATGAAGAGGAGGAGGTCGGGAGGTCGGCACAGGCACCACCAAGGTGACACCGGATGCTCCATCCATCTGCCTCTGATGTTCCCCTGCGTCCATCCCAGCCGGTCCTCCCCACCGCACCAGCAGGTCGGCACACACAGCATGCTCAGAACAACAGGCTTAGTTGGTTGGTCTCATTTGGGACAACAGGCTGCAGTGGTCAAGGGCATGGCCACCTGACAAGAGACCCTGTTTACTGTTATTTGCATGTCCTGTTACCCCATTTCTTCACTCTCCTTTTTCATGCCCTTGTACCTTTTTTCTATACCTCATCCTCCTCCCAAGTAAACAATCCACCCTTAATTGCTTTTTCCCTCCTTGATCCCATTTTTCCACATCCATCCCAACTTAGTATTTCAGAGACTGTTGCCTAGATAATCCTGGCATTAGGTGACGTGACAGGTCCTGCTGGCCCTGCAGGGTTCTGCTCTCCAACATGTCCTCTGCTTTCCCTGTCCCTCAGCTGTGACACTGGGACGCTTCTCACCAAGCTCCCCATCACCTGTCTGTGAAATCCAGCTATCCATTGCTTTTGTTAGCACCGTTGGCGGTGTTGCTCTGCCCTCCTGGCATCTCCCCCGGGGTAGGGATTCCCACCCAGGCTCTGCAGGTGGGTTGGGATCGACGTCTTGGATCCTACAGGGAGTTTTCAGCGTTGAGAAGAAAGCAGACTTCGGGCACTGCCATGGGAGCGGGAGAGTGGTGGCTGGAGCATCACGGGCATGGCAAGATGTCAAAGGGCAGCTGGGCTCCGGCGTTTGGCAGGCAGACCACTTTGTCCCTAAAGGTAACGTCCCTAAATAATGTATTCCCGTGGGCAAATATTTTGGGCCCGGTTTTGAAAAAGCTGTCTCGTTGACAGTGTTATTGCTTCCAAAGGGTACATGTCCAACATAGGATCAAGCTCTTTGAACCTGGTGAAGGAAGTACAGTAAATAAGAGGGTAAAGCGAAGGAACAAACTCAGATAGGCAGAGGAAAAGGCTTTCCTTTGTAAAATATGAAGGCCTGGTCCCTCGCCTAGACAGACTGCATAAAGTAAGGTAGAAGTTGTATAAGGTTTCAGGAATGATGGTCCTGGTAGGCTTTGTTGAGCCTACTCAATAAAAATGAGCACACATGAAGAAGTACAGAACTTGGCATGAGAAGCTCTTCTTTGTGTCCTAATGCGTGCTAGAGGAACGTGGTACAAAATACCTGATGTCAATAGAAAGACTCCCTCTGCTTCAGCGGGCCTTACAGCAGACCCTTATCTTTTCTCTTACTATCTTAATGCTGGCAGAATGGCTAATACAGAAAGATAGCCTGACGCTGACAGTGACATCTTAAATCTGCCCTGGAGGATCAAACAGAATAGTTATTTCTACAGCTGCTCAGGGTTTTCCTGAATTGTAGCCCATAACTGTACAAAAAAGTGTAAGACTGGATAAAACCAAAATGAAGAAATACATATAAAATGTAGTAACAGGATATATGATTTAAAAAAGAAAGCTGGAAAAGAGACACGTGTTTTGGCTGTAGCTGTTGACCGCAATAGCTCAGAAATAAGCCCAGAGTGGTCATGAATTCCAGAAAATTGATGGACTGGAGTGATGTCAGTTTGTTCAGGAGAGAATAGATGTCTGTGTTGCTGAAGCATTTCCAATGATCCAGTATTGTCAACTTCAAGCACTCAGGAACTGTGAGTCAGGCCCTTATTGGCAACTCTGCTTTTTCATTCTGCATTTTTAAGATTTTTTTTGTTTTCACTTTATTGTCTGTATGTGAGCAAGGACAGCACTTTGTCGTCCACTGTACCCTGGACTATAAAGCTGTAGTTTCTGTGCCTGTTGAGAAAATCCTGGTAGTATACCAGTCTCACTTTTGAGAGATCTACAAAGATGTTTTTTAAAAAAACCAAGCAGCTGGTTTTAAAACATACCTCATCCTGTTTCACATATCTTTTTTTCTATAATTTGGTTAGGATACCTCAAAGAAAATTCTAATTTTAAGTCATTATAAATAACTTCTTATGTAAGATTCTTCAACAACTTCATAGATACTAAAAAATAAGCTCTCTTTAGATGCTAGTACATTTTGTGCTTTCCTTATGATCAAACTGCTTCATCATTCAGACCAAAGTCTCTTAGTTAGTGGATGGCAGAACATGAAAATAAATCTGGGGATGCTGTCCTGATAAAAGTTTTCCCATAAAAAGTACAATTGGTTGCAAGTACCTTCCAAGGACAGTATGAGGTGTTTTCTCATTCTGTCAATATCTTTGGGGTTTTTCTAATTAATCTATTTGTCTGCTTTTCGTAGTACTGATACTCAGTTTTGATTCTCACAAAAGAACAACTGAGAAACCTCCATACTGTATTTTTTTTCCACAGGAATTTCACTGTGAGCTTTTGCAATCTCCACATATTGTATCTTGGCACAAAACACTACCTCTGCTTATGGTTTGCATCATTAAATATCAGATTGGCTGCTCACTGTGTTTATAGGATACAACAAGAAATAGCCTGTTAAATCTGGCTGGTTGGTAAAACTGGTGTTTGTTGAATCATTCTGCTACTGTGTTCCCACATCATACAGAGAACAAAATCCTGTAAAACTAATAAACTGTAAAACAGAATTAAAGTCCATGGCAAAGAATATGCCCAAATGTAGTAAATAAATTGAGAATAACTCTTCTGAAGTCTAGAAAAAGTGGTCCTCAAAATGCTGAGAATAGACCAGAAATGCAATCTGTATTTTGAAGTAAAAAATGCACGCCAAGCATACATAATAATAGCAATTCTGATGGCTTATCTGTAGATCTTCCTGGCATGCTGTTGGAACTGAGATGAGTATTATCATCTCCACCTTATGGATGAGGAAGCTGGGTTACCGTAAGAATAAATTTTCAACACAGAACATGAGGTAGTGCTGACTTCAATTCCCACTGCAACTCCCAGCTTTAATTATTTTTATGTGAGCTTCGTTTGTTTCTCTTCATTATACAGAACTTGTTCTTTCAGCACAAGGTAATTTGGATAACATTGAATGTAGATTAGATCCATATATTAATACTTACGAAACTTGTTCATTCTAAAATTGCTTTGATAGGTTAGCTCCTTCCCATCACTGGATGGGAAGATGGCTACATCCATAATTTAGATTAGTGTGTCTCTTTTTTAATATTTTAGTCTCGAGACACTGTGGAAAGCAACAGGTAGAGGATGTCTCAAATGCTTTTTTAGCATGCTTCCAGGTAAGCCTGGTGGTAAGTACATGGAACATCACTTGTGGGATCGTGTATTTCCACTATCCTTTTCAATGTCGATGTGATGCTGCTGAGATAAATCATGGGAAACCTCAGTATCAGGAGTGCAGAGATGACATCCCGTTCTGCTTCTCCTGGTGCGAGTGGCATAAAAGCTGTCTCTGAGTGTCTGACTAAAATCAAACTGTGTAGTAGTTAAATAGAGATGACGCTAAATGGAGGAATGAAATCCACTGAAGAAATAGCAATTTCCATCTTATCTTGTGTTCAGGAGTCATTTTGCTTGTGGCTTCTCCCTTGGTTCTCTTTGGCTTCTTTACTGTCTGCATTTTCAGGGCAATTTTTCCTGAGATAAGCAGAGAACTCATCTGGTAACTTGACTTGGATAATCCTCACGTTTGTGCCTTCCATTCCTTACTAGCACAGTGCAACTATATGGACCTTTAGAACAGAAAACTCTTGAATTCTTGGAGTCTGTCCAATATGCTGCACGGCTGGGGGCACACCCCATTCGATTGCTGCCTTGCCCCTGGGGCTCAATACCAGCTCAGATTCAGTGTCTTCCTGCTAACCTTTGAAGTCTTCTGTGCTGGGTGTCTTAACGTTTGCTTTGGGTGGTGATTGTCCCTCCTCGCAGCTACATTCCTCAAGGATCTGTTCTTCAGGTGGCAGACACATGGGAGCAGAAGACAAAGATTGAGTCATTAGCGCCGTGGCTTTGGCGTTTGGTAGTGGAGCCCCCAGATCTGATATCCTCGGGAATGAAGTGCAGCGCCCAGTTTACCTGTTACACGTTCACACAAACAAAATTAGAAACTACAAAAGAAAGAGACATCAGTTGGAAAATTGGCAGATGGGAGGAGGTGAGAATTATGTTTTACAAGAAAAGCCTGGCCCATTCCACTGACTCAGGAGAGCAAAGAAACTTGGATTGATACCCTGTCATGAAGCACTGGGGCAGTACGGTATTGAGAGTTTAATGAACTTAACAAAGGGAGTTGATAAGATTCTGCCACATAATTTTCTATGGGGAAAGTGTATCTGCTCATACTGGGGTTTTGCTCAGGACACTGGGAGGAGCTTGCTTCCGTACTTGCCTCCCTCTGCCCTCCAAGTTACCCTAACATTATTGCTTCAGTAAGCACATGCCTTTCCCCACTTTGTTATATATTAATGTATATTATAGGTATTATGTTTTTACCCCACGCCTTATCACACTGGTTTACCTCTGTTAGGAGTTGAATGCAGGCAGTGGTGAAACTGGAAAGATCTGAGCCTACCAGTTCAACAACTGGCAAACTAGGGAAAGCAAAAGAGCTGCAAATGTCCAACTCAAACCTCAAGCGAAACAGACAATGCAGCTGTTCTGCATTGCAATTTAATTTCCCCGGCTCGTTCTTTCCCTGCCGTTCTCCTGGGGGCTTGGGCTGCTTGTGTGTTGTCTCCAGCGTGGATCTCTCTCTCTGTGCTCCAACGCGCAGGCCACCCTCAAACATCTTCCAATAGTTTGGTTTTCTCTATCAGTATAAGCTTCTAGAATGCCTGCTCAAAGCCTCGTCATCTCGAGATGGGTCATATTAAGATGGGACATACAGTATTAAAGCATATTCAGAATACAGCTTTTAGGAATATCTTTTTGAGTCTTAATTCAGTTCCATTGCTGCGTCTTTGCCCCCTTCCCCTTCTCTAAGCAAACGTAAGCTTTCTGATTGCATCTTTCCTCTCTCTACAACAGATGTATCCGTTTATTGAGCTTTTGATGGCTTCTCTTCGACAGGCTGCACTGTCCCTGAAGGCCATCCATAGGCTCCTCATTAAAAATTTAAGTCATCCCTTCGTCCCCTGTTCTCCTTTGCATCGTTATCCAGTCTCTCATCTTCCTCTGCACCTGCAAGCCTTGTCTCTCAGTCCAAGTGCCAGCAAAGCGAGCGCAGAGATGGGGTGCTCTGCTGAGGTATGGTGCAAAGGTGAACAGAGACGGGGGTGGCACGGTGAGCTTGCCAGTCACACTGCCCGTGGAAGCGTGGAGTTACCGAGATCGGCGAGGAAGATGTTAGAATGAATGCAGCGGTAGAAATCTGGCAGCAACAAAATGGCGCACCAGAATCTTTTAGCTGTGCACTGTGTCTTGGTAGCCCGTACCCGAAGGTACAATGCATAGATGACGTAGCAAGCTGAAAAGGTTAATTACAGCTTTGTCACTGGACAGAAAGACTGTGTTTTGGAAGGGTTACTTAGGTATTATTATGGTGTTGTCTGTAAACCCCTGTAATTTATACACTTGCTTTTTTTCTGGTAGGAACAGGGAAGAAAATATTTAACATATACGCTAATCTTGCATATTAGTTTTGTTAATGAATTCTCGGAACAAAGTCTATGCAGGAAGTTCAGCTTGCTGAATCTGTCAGCTTTCGTATGTGTGGTCTTCATTTATTGTTTATTTGACCCCTAGTTACATTTAGGTAACTCAGCAAAGATGTGGACTTGGGTTCTTGCTGGAAATTTATTCTCATGTCTCATCAGTACTAGATTCTTGACTTTATTTACCACTAAAGGGAAGACAGACTTTACCAATTCATATTGCTGTTCTCTAGAACATATAGCAAGCACTTTTTAGTGCCTTTCTTCAGTGTTTAAGGGTCTAAATACAAAAGAAAGTTATAATGTATTGTGTTGCCTTTAGTTTCTTTTATCTCCCAGTACAAGATTTATAATCTTTAAAGGTGTTTTAGAAACCTTCAGATTTTTTTTTAACAATGAAAAGGTAATTTCAATGCACAGAGTCATAAATACCCTAGTTTATTACAAAAGGCATAAACCCATACTGTGTTCATCCACGGTGCCGTTTTAGGAGATGGGGTGGACCTCACCTCCCACCCCTTGCAGCCATGGGCTCCTGCCACTTGCTTTGTGCCAGCCGTGCTGCTCGCCAGCCCCCTCGCAGGGCTGAGTCAGCTCCCGAACCCAGTGCAAAGCGAACCCAGCAAAAAAGTGGGTATTTTCAGGAGGGTCAGCGAAGTGAGTCAGGTCGTGCAAGGGGAAGGGGGTGGCTGTGCTACAGAGAACAAAATCTTTTATGTCTAGCCTCAGTTCTTACGGTATTTCGTATGAAGATATTGAAGTGTTGTTGACTGTTGGCCCCATACTTAAAACTCCCATGTGTTAGACTTTCTCTGTTCTCTTTATCTGAAGTTCAGCTGTTAGGATAAAGTTGTGTTGCATTTCACAGAGTTTTGCTATACAGCACAGTAAGCATTGTGATGATAGGCATTTTCTAGAACGATTATCATAATTATTCATTTATTAAAAATTATTTCAAGAAAGCAAAATAATGCCCAATGTGATCTATGTACAAGGAATAAAAAAATGCCCTCCCATATTTACAGTAAACTTTCAACCATTAGAAATATGCCATTAGAAATTAAAATCACATCACCTAAGGACAGCAGCTTAACTCTTCTTTATCTTCAGCAGCTTCACCAGTTTTGCGGAGAGCCACTTCTAACTCAGAGTAGTTCAACAGCTCCCCACTCATGACCCCATATAACCATACCAGGAACTAAATAAACCCTACTTAGTAGCAATTAAAGTGATTTAATTTAAAACACAATGACAGATGCATAATGGGTTAATTACAAAATAAGTAATTAGCAAATAGGATGGAAAAGGTTAAAGGTTGTGGACTTTCGTTGTTTGCTTGGAAGAGGTAGCAAAATCATCAGCGATTAAACTTTTTTTTTTTCTTTCTGGGCCTGATTCTATTATTGTTAACTGTAAATGAGGCAGCAAACAAGAAGGGAGGTTTGAAAAAAAAAAAGGAAGAAATCACTGCTTTATTTGACATACTGAAAGGCTGTTGTTAACACTGAGGCTATGTGATTTGTTTTCAGTCTGCACTGAAAAGTAGGTTTGTGTCTATAATGTTTCTATTTAACATTAGGATATACGCCTGTTCTGAGAAGAAGTAGTCATCGTCTCTGCGCTCTGCACTGGGGCCCCAGTGAGGTCAGGAAAAAGGGTATAAGGAGTGGTAGAGGTTAGAGCACACGTCTTAGAAAACTGCCTGCCTTAAAGAGCAAATGAGCAAATTATTTGGTTGGGAATATGCCATAATGTGTTTGTTCTCCACAAAAAATGAAGATCGAAAGGAACAGGATATTAAACAGGGTAATTTCTGAGCTGTGAAAATCCTCAGCTGAAATCCAGTTAACTTTATTCAGTGTTGGTCATATAGCCAGAGCCATTACAGAGGGTGCAAGCAATTTTCTGTTAATATAAGCAAAATAAGAGCTTCTGCTTCATTTTCACAAGTATTATTCCTTCTCTCCATGACTCCTGTCTGCCCAAAACCATAAGCAAATAGGCTTTTAGATCGTTTTAATACAGTCATATTTTATGACCACCAGCTTATTGCCAGGTAACTTGAAACTCTTTATTTATTTATAATAATTATAAATATATTTATGTATCTATAAAACATGTGGTTTGTATTTTGAAATTTCAGAGGGGATGTTTGCATAAACCTTTCTCCAACTTGAGCATAATTGTTACTGAAGTCACTGAATTTTTTCTTTTGAAAAATAAGCCTTTGGGTAAACCTCAGAAATAGCAATATGGGCTTCTCCATTTCAAAATATCAATTAAAACCAGGCAGGAATTCTCCTTTTTAAATATAGCTCTAACCTAATTACATGTCCACCAGTAACTATTAGCATCATTTAACCAGATTTCCAATAACAGTCACATTCTTCCCTCATGTCTTGTTCTGTTTTGAGCGTGGTTGTCATGTGCTCACTTCCCTGTCACTTTGCCAAACCATAATAGTTAACTCTCAACTGATACATGTCAGTCTAGCCCCTTAATCATTTGACTTTACTTGACTGTCCCTCCTTTTCTATTATTGGTACTTTTTTGTGTCTTCATCGTGCCTCCAGGGATGTTACCTGCCTTACTGCTTGTCCTAAGGCCTGAATCTGCACATCGGAAACGCGCTGTCCCCTTTTGGTGCATACCATGCTGTCAATGTCTGTCTGACACCCATTTCCCTTGAGCTGCTTCTGCAGCGGCAAGCGATCGCTCCAGGACTAGCAGTTTGACTCGTAGGAAGGATCTGTGCAGATTTTTAGCTAGTCTTTGTCCCCCTACCATAGGTTTTGCCGGCTAGGAATATAGATTTCAGAAGATAACTAGCTTTTTGTTCTGGTCCATTACCTTAATTTTGCAAAAAGTAAGCTTCTTCAAAGTTTTCCCCCAACTGTAATTGAATTTAAGCCATACATTTCAGGTCTGGAATGTGTGTTGAACATATCAGAATTTAGTGGGTTTGCAATCAGCTATCAGTTTTTAGGACAAATAGATTCAGGTCTGGAAACTCATCAAGTCACATAATATGCAAAACCCATGAAATTAAATCCATAGCTGTAATATCATCTCTGTTTCCTTTTCCAAGGGTTTCTGCAGAGTTCCATATATTTACGTACTGTAACTCAAGGCCTGCAATATAGGCAATGACTTTTCAATATTTAGAATTTATTTTTTAAACTAAGTGGTGACTGTCTGAAGCTCTGGTTAAGAAAAGCAGAAAGCCTAAAGCTGCATTAATTCTGCTCTTCGTATCTGAACCCCTGAAAATAGCTCAAAAAAATGCCAGTACCAATCTTTAGGGTAATACTTATCCCTATTCAGAGTGACATTTGTAGTTTAGAACATACTCATTTCTGCTTCGCTGATTTTTTAAGCACAGCGTATAGAAGATGCATGGACAAAATGCATTCTTGTTCACAAGATTCATCCAGGTATATCCCCTCCTGACATTTAGAAGACATTCTCTTTCTTAATCGATTTCATCATGAGGGTGGAAAATCACCAGTTTCTGTAAGTCTTGAAATTCGATATCTTTGGGATTATCTGATGTTAGCCAGTTGTAGAGATTTACCGGGTAATTCAAGACAGCCTTCATCTAATATGTGCTTCGCAGTGAGTAATAAGAGAAATTAGCATCGAAGATAAACTGTCCCTTGTTGAAATTTCAGGGAGAGCTAATGTTTCCTGGGTTGACAGAACAAAACAGACAAACAAGAAAAGTTTTACGTCAAAGCTGTTGTTTGGATGAAACTCCCATAGGCAGAAGAACGAACGGTGAGCCTTGAAGTGTCTCGAAGGCACTACAAAAAACACAGGAATAATCCCATAAATACAAGGTCTTTTGTATTATCCCTTTGGCTTTTCTATCATCCTTGGCCCTCCAGGATCCTTGCTCAACTGGGTATTTATGCAAGTAGGTAGGAGTCTTTCTGAATTAAGGCCTAAATCTCTGACGGTTAAAACATCTCTTAATGCACAGTTACAGATCAGCTACTCTTTGGCGGATCTGGCTGGCTTTCTCTGTAAGGCTTCATGTTAAGAAAGTCCCCCACGGGGAGTAAAATGCTGGTTATCAAAATAGCGGCCGAACAGGACTGCTGCTAGTTTGTGCTCCTCTCATGCCCTCCTGTGTACACATGTAGTAGGCCAAAGCAAAGTGCCGGAGAGCTGACATTCTGCGAGGGGACGAAGTAAAGCAGAGAGGCAGCTGTGGTCCACTACGCTGACTGTGTTTTAAGCCGAATAGAAGCAGATTTCTTAGAGCCTTTACATCTTAGAGCCAGTCATCAGCTCCACACCATGATAATGAGTGATTTGAGATACTCTGTAAGTGAGATAATGTAATTCATTTCTGTAAGTACAGAGCGAGAGAAGCGTTCTGTGTTCAGTTTTCTGCTTGATGCCCAAGTGGTTTAAAGGTAATGTTGCAGCCTTCCCCTGCATACTTTCAAAGATAACTATGAGATTGCCTTTCAGGCTACTAGGAAACAGGCAGAAGTACTAAAACTCTTTTTCTTTTTGGTTATGATGAAATCAATTATTATATTTTCCATTAGCTTATAAAAGGATACATTTACTCAAATACAGTAAGACATTAAGTTCTGATGAAATCATAAAAACAACTTCTATCTTGCTTTTCTTTTGCAATACCACATTTTGTGGTGCTGTGTCTGTTTTCTGTAGCTACTACATTTGACACAACAGCTTTGTCTTTCAGCTGGTGCTGCAAACTGTATGCCATAGCCAACCTCTCACCAGTGTGGGACTACAGGAGGAATTACTTTGTCCATCTAAATTAACGTTGTTCATCCTGCAGTTCTGCTTATTGAAACACAAGTGCTTTCAAAAACCTGTGAAGCGGTGAGGTTATTGTTATAATTTATCAGGCTTCTTGTCGGCATATAATAATTTTCTAGCTTTCATGCTGTAGAATAGCTGCAGATGCCCACACAGAGCTGAGCACATACCATACTATGCTCTGATCCTGACTGAGGCAGAGCATCTGTAATCTTGACTTGTTAGTGCTTAGCAATTTTTAGAGTATTTAAGAAGCAAGTTAAAATAGGAAATTCTGAGCCTAAAAGGTAAACCCAGTGCCCTATTCTAAAGAGCACATGTTGAGCGTCTTGTCTCTGTGTGAGGAGGAAAGAACAGGATTACTCAGAACTGCTGGACGTCCATGTTGGGAAGCTCAGTAGCTCCTTGCCTTTCGATGAAGTGTTTCAGGATAGACTGCAGATGTTTGTACAGACAGCGCACTGCGGGTTTGCTTTTATGCTTTATTGCACCCTTTTATGTCCTCATGAGTTGAACTAGTCGAGCAATAAAAAGCATGAGTCAAAGTCCACTGCTGAGCTTGTGCCTACAAGCCGGTGCTGATGGGGGCTTTTCATTAAACCTGTCTAGAAAACTAGATAGATTTTTATTTCTCATATGATGCACAGTGGATTAGCATGTTTTATGAGGGAGAGAATACTGCTCTGCTCATTATATAGCAATATATGCTTTATAATGAGCATGCACCATAATATAGCATGCACCGTAAGCCATAGCCTAGTAAATTTTTCACTGAAGATGTCTTAGTAGAAAATCCTCTGTATAACCCTGCTCTAAAATACTAATTTTGCTTTGCTGTTAAGTATTGAAATGTTAAATACTGAAACAAATTTTAAAGTTCAGTTAGGCTTCAATACAGCCTATTGGCTACCTTGTCATTTTTTCTGATGTAGAGTTGCTGATGTTCGGATTTTTCACTGAAGATGAAGTTAAAAGTGAGAGCAACTTTTGCGGAGGGAGTTTCCAGAACAAGATGTTCAGATGATACATCCCACAATTCATCACCCCCAAGCTGAGATAGCCCCCAAGAAAAACAAAAGTGCTGTAACTTGTGCCAGGGCAGAGCGTGAGGGACCGGCATCCTAGGGCGCTCGGTCTAACGGTGCCAGACCTTTCCCCTGCGCCCCGTTACAAAACCTGTGGGCTCTGCTGTCCCGCTCTGCACCCTCGCCTGCTCCCCACTGCATCCCAGGACCAGGACAGGCTTCCCCCTCCCTCTGGGTCTGCCAGCAGCCCTCCCTTCCTCTGGGCCAAGGCCCCTCTCCCAGCGAGCCAGGAACAGTCAGCGTTGTGTAGGGTGCTGTATAAGGGTGCCGGGGGCCAGCTGGGGATACCGGGTGTTGCAGGGGGCGTTACGGGAGGGACTTGTGTAGGTGAGCCAGGTAGCCCTGGGGCCCTCTCTCTGGCTGTTGAAAGGGGATGTCAAGAGACAGCCCAGTGAAGAACTAGGAGCTGGATGGCTTGTCAGAGCTTCTGGAAGGTGCAGAATCCTTTTTCCTACCCATTCCTGCCTTGGGAAGAGACCGGACGCAGCAGTGCTGCTCCCCACTGCTGCCTGGGGCAGCCGCTTGCCAAGTGGGAAGGGAAGCCTGAGGCTCACGGGAAAGCGTGGGTTCGTGATACGGACAGGGACTGGGATTCAGACCATAAAATTACTGTGCCCCTGGCCTAGGGGAGACTGACAGCCACCACCTAAACCTGGAGCAACAGGGTAAGGTTGAAAATGCCCTCATCCCCTGAGCAGCAAACCCTCTATACTATAGACATCAGTTAATCCAACACATCTGTGTGAAGGAGGAGGCACTTGGTCGGAGTGGGAGAACGCATTGATTAATGTTAGTTCATTAATTGCCTTTCATTATGGGAAAAGAAAGTAAGTGCCGTAGCTGGCAATATGGCTTGACAGTGTTTCTAGACTGGAGACCAAAACCTGAGAATTAATTCCAAATACATTGTTTTCAGGCCAGAGGAGATGATGATCCCAAAGATGTCTTTTTTGATATGGGGCAAAATAGGATTATTTTTTCCTGATGCAGGGCTGTAGATCTGAAAGACAACTCAGTATTGGAATGAGCATTTTGCTACTTGTGTTTGAGTTATCCAGTCTGAATGTGAGGACTACCTTGTTTAAAAAAAAAAAAAAGAAGAAAAAGTGGGGTTGAACTCGAGTGATGGAGAAGGATTTGCACGCTGCCTGGTCTGCTGCCTCGGCTCTCCGGCGGGGACATCATGTGGGATGCGGAGGTCGCAGCCTCTGAAGTCAGTGCTGCGTGCTCGGGGCTTGTGACTCAGAGCCATGAGACCTCAGCTAGATCTTTGTGGGCAAATGAGGGCTCGACACAAAAAAAGATAATCTAATGAAGCCCGCTCCCTGTGATGTTAGCAAAGCTTAACCATAAAAATTGTGTCACTTTTGGCAAGAAAGAAACTTATTCTGCAACGTCCGTGAAGACTCCCAGACATTATTGGCCTGATGTGGTGGAGCCTCGCCTGTGACTCATCTGTCTCCTTCCCCGCTGTGCCCGTTTGCCTTGTAGACTCTGGAAAAGAATCTGATTTCCTCCAGCATTTCCCGCATCTGTGCCTTGAAGAGGAGCTTGCTATGGTGAATGTAGACACCGCTTACTCTTCTTGCTCACGTAAAGCAGCAGCCTGTGCTGGGCCTTCAGAAGGCAGTCGAGGTTTTGGGCACCAGAATGGGTAAATAGTCCTCTCCTTCCACAGCATTTACATCCACGTGCCACACTCCTCAGAAGGAAAAATAGAAATTACTTCTGGCTTATAAAGCATAGGATAAAAGCATCCTTTTAAAAGCATTTCTGATACGTTTGGGAAAATTATTAAAACCATCTTCAGGTAAAAAGCGGGTATTACAGGCGGGCTCAGTTACTATGATTCTTTTGGTTGTTGCTAAACCGAGGTAGTGGAGACGCTAGCTGGGCAAGATGCCATACAGTCACGCAGCAACACCCAGACCTGCTCCGATAAACTTATTTTCTAGACAGATACGGGGAGAAAAAGAGGATGCGCACCCTTCATTTTGAACTCTGGGATTCAGGAAGGCTGTGCCAAAGCCAGATCCATTAGCGTAACGCTTTAAACAAAAGACTATCTTTTCCTACAGTCATTTCATAATTAGTTTTTTTGCACAAGTGACAGCTGCCTTCATGCCAAGTCCAGGCCTCATCAGGGAAAATGGCAAAGCTCCCAGGATAGCTAGAAGTTTTCTCTTTATACAGAATTCATTGAAGAACTTTGTTCTTTCTCCTTTTTTTCCCCTCCTTTTTAATAGATTGGTGCAAACCCAATAATTTTAGGATTAGTAACAAATTATTTACAGGAGGGGCAGAATTTTTACTTAAAATGCTCAATTGTTTACTTCAAGAGCACTTGTGTGTCACTGAGTCACCAAACCACAGTTAAATTCTGGGAAACAGCTTATTGTTGAGTTTCACGAGGTCCCATGACATGGTGAGATGGGTCAGAGTCTGATTTTAATTGGAGGCCCAATCTAAATTTGTATCCTCTTTAATCTTTTGATTGACAGGCTGTGAAGGATTTTGAAGTTCCACAAGATGTCAGTAGCAGAGGAAAGATCTCGTAATCATTGCCTCCGGTTGTATTGTTCATACATGGGAAACACCAAGCGGAGTAGTTGCTTTTCCCCCAAGAGTTTCAGGAGATGTGTCTGTTCCGAGCAGAGCCCAGGCAGAGCGCCGGGTGGTTTGCTTGGGAGAAAAGCCAAGGAGGGAGAAATACAGTGCAACGTGTCTGCTGGAGGAGGTTTTACCCGTTCCTGCTGTAAAATGTTTGGTAGGCTTTATTGGCACTTGCTTTACAAAGACAGTAAACATTATGGCTTTGGGGGTTTTCCCCTTTTTTCTTAGGTTTTGGTTTTTTTTGGAGGGGGGGGGGTGTTTTGTTTTGTTTTTTGAGTCATGAGGCAATTCTGAATCTTGGGGTATCGGTTCATTTCGTTTAAAGATTTACCAGCTATGCCCGGTTACTGCGACGAGGCACGAAGTGATGGCAAAGATAGGGAATACACGACGGAGCAGACAACGGAGCTGTTAATTCGGAAGGCCGAGATTTGCGTGGAGAACCGCACTCCGCCCCGCCCGGTGCCGCCGTGCGCCCGCCCGCGCTGTGGGCCCTCCCGCTCCCCTCCCGGCTGCTCCGGCGCGCCCGCCAGGGGGC
>Ga0065711_1033273_pt1 | contig 25803 bp, 10 predicted proteins | sample Hoacrofraction12_FD_59098 | JGI IMG/M metagenome (GOLD analysis project Ga0065711, IMG submission 59098) | Hoatzin crop microbial communities from Cojedes, Venezuela - Epithelial fraction 12 v2 (version 2) | ecosystem: Host-associated > Birds > Digestive system > Esophagus > Crop | place... | reverse complement strand
TTATTTTTTTTTTTTTTTTTTGAGGGGTTTTTTTTTTCGGCTGTTTTTATAGGTCTTGCAAATTAACCCATATGCATTGCAAGAAAAAACATGACTTTTAATCAGCACCATTTCTAAAGTTAGCGCTTGCTCTGTGTATATGAATATGTATATGAACCAATGTTTAAGAAAAAAAGAAAACACACAACCTTTCTGCTAGTACTCAAAACTAGCATACAAATGTGTTTTTATTATCAAATGAAGTATGCCTAAACTTTAAAATATCTTTCTGTTAGGGCGTTTGTCATTTGACTTCTTGTCTTCGGTTACAGGAATGATAAAAATTAAAACTAAATCTTTTAATTCAATAAGAACTACCTTGAATTTTAGGAAGCAGAAAGAGGAATCAGATATAGACTCATATGCATAGGAAATTTAACATTCAGGAAACTAAAACTTTGTGAGCAACTAAAGTGGTAGCCTTAAGGTGTGCTTACTTGAAATGCCTGCATTTAATTTTACAATAAATCCGAGTATTTTGTTCCAATTAAGACACTTCATGTGCATGACTTTAAATTGTACAGTAGTTCCAGGGAGACCGTGGACTGCTTGTTTTACATTCTGGATTGAGTTCAAATTTTTAGGCTTCGCTTGAATAAAATAAAAAGTCTGAACCCTGAAGATAATACAGATTGATAAATCTGATTTAAACATTCCCGTGTTACAGACTTTCAGTGTATGTGGTACAGCTGAGCCTCAGGCCATGCACTAAATACATCCACAGTGCATTCCCAGGGCACCCGAATACCAAATGATCACATTTGAAAGGTTACCTTTCTATGGATTCTGACTTTTCTGTATTAGCCGCAAAGATTAGAATTTTAACAGCTCCCAATGAGAGGTATTGTGAAGTATTTACTTGGCAGGAAAAAACCAAAACAAAACAAAGCCCAGATGAGGTACTGTCTCATATTCATGAACTGGGATTTATTAGTTCTGTGAACATCCTTGTGAGAATACACTCCATAGTTCACACTTTAGAAAAAAAAAAAAAAAAGTCTTGTTTTTCATTTATATTAACTTAAAACTTTGATAGAAGAGTTACTGTGGCAGAGGTTTTAGCAGAGACAGCATCATGCTTGTGCAGAATATATCCCAGTAAATCCTGCAGTCTTTCACAACCAGCTTTCTGGAAGGACAGTTACAATCATTTATCCCTCTGGAAATCTGGCAGTATCTTTGTTAGTAAATTTGGTGATAATTGAAGATGTAAGGCTTTTTCTCCTTTTCTTTTACAGGTTGTGGAACTCATTTCAAGTGCTATTGGTGACTTAGTTCAAGGTATATATTATGAAAACTCAAAATCATCTGAGGTAAGAATTGCAGTCGTTGTACATACCCAAGAAGTTGGGTGACATTGATGTGTGACTACAATAAATCTGATGGCTCTCTCATCTGTTTAAAGGGAGGAGGGAAGCGAGGAAGAGAATTAGCTGCAGTCCTAGTGAGTTCCAGCAGTATCATTTTTATGACGCATGTAAACTCTGATGGCAGTTTCTAGAAATGCTCAAGGAGGGACTGTTTTATTTCTGTGAGTGCTTAATAAAATAAGCACTCACAGGAGCTCTAGGCATGTCTTACTATGGGCTTTCCAAACACTTCCAGAGGTTTCAAGTCAAGGTTCTGTTAGAGGCTTTTATTACAAGTTGTCAACATCATTAATATTTGCATGTTAAATGTCTCATTTCCAAGCCCAAAGGTGTTTACAAAATATTTCATCCCAAACTTTGTTCTTCTGAGTGTTCATCTTCTGATAGTATAAACAGGAGTTTTGTCCTGAAGCGGCAGGAGTGTAGCACTGTACTCTGCTCCACCAAAAGTCACCGTGCACAGTTTGCAGGAGTCGGGGTGGGCAAAGACAGTGGCTGCCAGCATTTCACACCAAGTGATCTTGTATTTCTTCAAGGGCAATTACAGATGTACTGTGTTATTGTTTGGCAAAAACTGTAATGAAAATTGGTTGAAGTAGATCTCGGTATTTTTGATTTTGCTAAAGTATTTAAGGAAACTTTTAGATATGCTTCCTGAGGTAGACTTGCTTGGGCAGGGTGTTGGAGCAAAGGAGTTTCCTTTAGTTTGCTAGGACAGTTCTTAACACATGCAAAAAATGGATATCTTGAAGTTGCCATGACCTCTACAGGTTTTGTGATGGCACGTTTTCACTGTATGGGAATAATGGGCAGTGTGTATATATGTGAGTATCTATCTTGAAATCCACTGAAGTAGATAGATTTACTTATAGTGGTGTTGTCTCATGTGCCTAGTTCACCTCAGAGACCTGAACCTTAATGTTTTGTAGGTGAAATGGCTTGAAGGTTGCAGAAATACATTAATTCATTTACATTTGTTGTGTATTTAGATTGCAGCTCAGGTTTACTATTGCTGTGTTTTGATAGGTAGCAAAATTCATACCTTAGTGGAAGCCTTGACCACGTGGGTTACCACCACGGGAGATGCCTGCACTGATGGCTCTGCACCAGCCAAACCACAGTGGGCCAGCAGACACTGTCAAGCCGTGGATGTGCCGTCAGCTAACATGGTTATCCCTCTCATTTTGATTGAAACCAGTTAGGAAAGAAGCGATCACACTGTTGAGCTGAGCTCTTCCCTTGGAGGAAGCGAGCATCTCCAGCAGGAAAGCGGTAATGGCACGCTCGGGAGACGCCAGGGACCACTGGCTCGTCAGGTGGCGTGGCCTGGCAGAGATGGCAATGTGGGCAGAGCCATCCCCTGGCACCCCTTGGGAGGGGACCCAGGGTGGAAGCGTGGCAGCACTGCAATGTTGGGAACTTGGCGGTCCTTCTGCACCTGCTGTGTTTAACCAGTGGATACACAGGCTGCAGCCTGCGGGGTTGCTCCTGACAACTTAGCTCAGGGTTAGAATCTTAAAATTTTGATTTCCATATTCAAGCAGGCTTCTAAATAGAAGTAGATCCCATATATACCATATTTAAAAAAACAACCACTCTCTTGTGTGTGGAAGTAAAGCTCTACAAGTTCACCTCAGCAATGAAACTGCATTTTATTTTAGCCATGGCCCCTGTATAAATGAGAATTGTGGACTCTTTTGGGTTCCTGCCACTGCAGAAGGTCTTAATCTTCTTTTTCTTAGTCTTTCTTTTGCTGTTTATTTTCTGTTGCATCACTGAAGCACTCCACATGCGGAGATTGCAAGGGAAGTGTGAGATAAACTAAGCACAGCTGCATGAGGTTTACCCTGCCCTGGCCCAATTACAAATAGCAAAGACTTCTTTTGTTTCACTGACTTTTTCTGTCTAGGGAGAGTTGAAAGTACAGTATACCCTTCCTAAGGAGAACCCTGTTAACTCAAAACACAGTTAGTACTGTGGTATAATAGATATTGAAAATTACATGACAGTGTCTGCACTTTAGTCTTTATAATGGGTAGTGCATGGCTTCTGATGAGACCCAGAACAAACAAGCGTGGGTTCTACTTTTTCTTTTTTTTGTCTTTTCCTCTGAGAAATTTGTTTCTGTGCTGTGTATGAGACATATCCCTGCTGCTTTCCTCGCACTGTCGCATTCGTGTCCTGAACATCTCTTCAGCACAGATTGCCAAGTGGACTAGGTCAGTTGTTGGTCTGTCGTGTTTGTATCCTTTGTGCATCTTCCCTCCATCCCTAATTGCGATGTGACTGAAACAAAAATCTGAACTACATTTCCTAGAGGTAAGACAAATGCTTTAATCCATTCCACAACTAAATCTCAAATGTCAAACTTTATTTCTTTTGAAGACTAGGGTATAGGGTTGTTAGTAATGGCATTTTCATTACTGGGAATGTCTTAAATTTGGAAAAGCAGAAGCACATCTTTTCACTTTTTCTATTTCTTTCCTTTTTGAGGCTGGAAAACTGTACCTCGTATGTTAAATGTCTTTAATGCAGTTGTTATAAAGCTTCTCAATACCATAAAATAGACTAATTTAGCACCAAGTTGTTTTGAGCTTTGCTAGATGTCTAGCTAGATGTTCTTATCTTTTAATTCAGACAAAAGTAACTCTGCAAATTTCACCTTTCTCCTCTGAGACCCTAAGTTCATGTTTACCCAAAAAAAGAGAAAAGTTTCAGTTTCCTTCATTTGGATGACCCAGTAGGAAAATTGAAAGAATCATTTGATCTAACAAGACTGACCTTATTTACTCCTGAGGATGCATAATGGATATAATTATTTGACAGCTCTCATTACTGCTTCTCTTTTCTGTAAAACCACATGAAAGCCTACAACCATGCCATTTTAGTACATTCTGTTTGGTCATTCTTCATCTTGTCTGCATAGTAAGTCATTAGATCTGTGTGAAACGGGGAAAATAAAGGTAATATTTAACTTCTCATCTTTATTTGAAGTGACAATTCAAACTACAAAGTGTAGGCTTTGGTTGCAAAGATAGCCTGAAGGTTAGGGCTGCCACTCATGTTCAAAGTAGCAAATATCTGCCCTGGTTTAAGACATTGCATTAGTGGCTTAAGCTAATATTTTGGACTCTAAGCTGGAGTGGAAAGGGGTGATGTGATAAACCTTTGCAGCTTGGTGTGCTAAATCCCTTTGCAACCCAAAATTCTGTGAGTGAGGGACACTTTCCAGTTCTTGGCTGTCTTCCCTAAATCTGGGTCTAATCTGGGAGTAAAAAATTGTGCCTTCAGTGAGTGCAAAGATGAAAGTTGTCTAATATGGCCTTCAGTCATGATCGTGGTAGCTATTTTTAACAGAAAAACATTGCACTGCATCTTTGTTTCCTACATTTAGGAGACTGAAGGCTTCTAAAACGTTTGCTAACTCACAGAATGCTGTCACCTGTCTAGAAACCTTCTGCCTTAATATCCCAGACCATTTAACAAATATTCATTAATGAAGAATGCTTTGCCATCCCTGTCAATTCACTGAACGGGGATGAAAGATACGGGGAAGCTGAAGGTCACACAGCAGAATCCAGAGCAGGACTTGAGCGTGTTGGCTCTTGTGCTTTACCTGGCAGACCATTCATATAATCTTAAAGTATTAGGGCTTTTCATGGGAAACTGCCCTGGCTTGATTTTTTCCTCACATCCAGAATATCTAGCTGATGCTAAATATGCGTTAGCAAAACTTGTTTTTAGTGTCAGAATGGGACTCTTACCCAGGACAGTGCCGCTTCCAACATGTTCCACTGATGGCTAGAAGAGCTGTTAGGTATTTTTGAAATTTTCAATACAACTGTATGAAAATTGTGTGTAACTGATATGTAAAATAAGTTTATAAAAGAAATACATTTGTGGCAAGTACTCATTGTACCAAATAGTGAATTAACAGGTATTTGTTTTAGAACAATATAGGGTTTTTAAATGAAAATGAAGTTTTTTTCCAGCAAAATACAGACTACATGCAGTGAGTTGTACCAATTCTTCTTCGATGTTTGATCAACAGTCCTGCTTTGAGGAGTAATGTTTTGCATGCTGCACGTGTCCGTCAACTGGACTGCTATGAGTCTGTGTCATGAGTAAAGGATTGACTTGGAAATTTTACAATAGGAGGTAAATCAAATGTATTTTGAGTCATGTAAACCGCCTTTTAGCAGGGCAGCAGTCAGTCAGAGCTTTCACTTTTTTTTTTTTTAAACAAATGTTTCTGTTGCAAGACGAAAGGGAAGGATAAAATACGGAATTTCAGTAAAGAGCATCTGTGAAAAGAATAGGTAAATGTGTCAGAGGGGAAAAAAGAAAGCATAGCTAGAAAGAAGGCCAATGTTATTTGTTTACTGCTTTTGTTCTTTTAAATACTAAGCTTTTCCAGAGAGATTTAAAAGTAACAGATGTGGAGAGATATTTAAATTTATTCTAATTTTTCAAACTTTTTTTTTTTAAATCATGTGTTGCTTTTTTTACAGTGTCTCAATACAAGTATTAGGCAGTCAGTGGCATGCTTTATTGACCCATTTGCAGACGCCGTTGTTCCTCCAAAAGCAGTGAAGACATGTATTGATAGACCAATCAAACACGCCTGGTCACGTTCAGCAAGCAGGAATACAGCTGTTGAAGGCTCATGTGAACCATGTGCAAGATATTTTGCTGCTGGTAGAGAGATTCTTTGGTGTGACAAATCAAACTGAGTTACTATAAGTGCCACTTGCCACAGTCACTGAGAGCTGCCCTTCCTGATGGTTGTGTTGCATATTTTGTCCTGCAGTTCCGTGTTCTAAAAGATTTTTTCTCTCCTGTTGCCTGAGATGATTGTTTCAAACCCAATTTAAATTATGGAAGTAGCTTAACAAAAAAACCTCAACTAGCCAATTTCTTTCTAACAAAATAGTAACTGACGTTGCCATTAGTAAAATGGGAGCACCCTCAGCTGTTCTTAATTTCCCAGAGGAAATGATGATGGACAGAGTTGGATTCGATATTTCCCTTGTACTCCCATGACGACGTTCCCCAAACTGTAGCTGGAGTTGGCTGCTTTCTTCCAGGGATGGTGAGGGATTTGTCTCTCTTCATTCAGCTTCTGCTACTGAAACAGTATCAGGGTCAGCTGGGATCTGGACCTATTTCTGGGGGACAGAACTTGTGAATGAGGTCACTCCATAAGCATTAATTAATCAAATGTCTGACCACTGTCAACTGCAGCTATAATTAATTTGAGTTTAAAAAGGCTTTTATAGGAAAGGCTGCTAGGAGTCATCTTGGCCAGCTAATGTCCACTTTTATATTTATCCTTTGAAATATCCACTGCTGACAAAACAACAAAGCTTACAAAAAAAGTGAAATTTTCTCTAAAAATAATAAGCACTGTCAGGATGTCAGATTTCACAGACTTTGCAATGTAGAGCTGGTTTCATTTTTCCCTTGACGTTTTAAAGTAATGTTTAGATCTTGCCCTACATACCTTTGTTGTAAGAGTGCAATGTGGTTGGTGGGCAGTTATATACAAACATGAGTTACGCTTGGGGAAAGAATGGCGTTTGGGTTGTTGGAAAACTGCTGAAGAAAGGCTATGTCTGCCTGCTTGAGAACCAGAAGCTTTAGGGGTATGTGGTCATAAGACTTTCTGTGATTCACATCATCTATATTTTGGCTTGCAAGCTCATATGCTAAAGCATATCCATATAGGTATAACTCCTTTTTACAGTCCCTACCTTTCTGAGACTTCAAGACCGTATCTTTAAATACGCCTCAAATGTTTGTGATTCTTTGAAGTTAGATGTCCGTTTTAGATGCTTGAAGCTCCTCCGTGATGTTTGTGTAGTGGAGAGTAACTTTTAATGCCATAATTTTTAATCCTGTCATCAGTTCAAACTTGTTTAAAAAGAATATAGTTTTGTAACAAATTGTGGAATTAATTTCCTTATATACATCGAGTTGCAATGACTGTTTAAGCCTCTTCAGCTCCTGCAGTTGACATTTGATAATGTCTGCATTTCTGTTTCTGCTCAAAGACTCCAGCAACCAAACGGTTTCAACTTATGGGCCTTCTGAAAGTTTTCTTAACTTCATAAATTGTTTCAGGATACCTTTCTAGAATATTTTTCTCTTGGTTAGATTTAAAACAAATAATTATAAAAATCATTGCCAATTTTCAGTATATTCCAGCAAACTTTGGTAAATACTGTTTTTTGTCTGAGCAGATTGGTTGTTAAGGAAAGGATGGTGTTGCGTCTTCCAAGAGCTCCTGATTTTAAATTTAAAATAAATTGATCTCTATCTGAGTGGAAAAAAAAAAAAAAAAGACTTGATACATAGGAAACTACTTGAATTAAATGCTCATTTTGACATTTTGCCAGTCATGGGAATTTGCACATGCTCTGGGCAGAGTTAAGATATTAAAACAAAAATACTACAGTAAAATGAAACACAAGGAAAGCTGAGGCTTGACTTTGTAAGTTGTCATATGCATAATAGCAAACATGTGGTTTCTCTGTTCTTCACTTCCCTTGTGTAAGTTACTAGTATGTCTGAAAGCAAAGGCATTTTGATACAGCTCTGGGTTACTTGGCGTTGCAGAATTCTCCTACTTTTTCCATTAGTCTCAAATTATCCTCTCCCTTGTAACGCAGCACTTCGGGTGATATCCATAAGGGAGGAAAATTAGAGCTGAACGGATGGATTCTATTTCATTTGTTACCGATTTCATGACAGATAATATCTTGCTAGAAAACTATAGGATCACACAGAATTACTTCTTGCTCGTTTCTAAGTAATTTAATTGACGTTACTTTGAAGGAAGAGGCTTGTTATATAAGAGGGTTTTTTATATTACTCTCTTAAAGAATACTTTTTGGCTTAGTGTACGCTCCAGATGTGGCTGAACTGAGAAATTACAAGTTTTTAACATTTATATGCTTGAATTTTTTTCTGTAGCTTCTCATTACTGATGGTAGTTTTTTTCTAAGCAATACAACTGTGGTCTTTTCTGGTTTTTCTTCTTTCCTCTTTAGAGAGCACCTAAAGGTATGACAGTAATGTGTATGTGAGAAAGATTACAAGTCATGTCTAGCTTTGAAGACCCATTAGTAAAATACTGGCGTATTGACACCTTGTGAGCCAAGGAGCTGCAGCTGAATTTGGGCTTGGGGGGAAAGGATTGGATTTGTGTTAATTAAAACACTTTGTGGAAAGTAATCCAAATTAGTATTCTAGATACAAAGGATTTTGAGAAGTGTTGAGTGTCTCTGACCTTACAGTCAAGGTGATAAAGTTCACTAGAGGCATCACTGAGATCGCTATCGGTCCCCTGGGAAAGTTAATACCGGACGTTTCTAAAGCACAGCATTATTTATTTAATTTTTAGTATTTTCAGTCATTCCTCATCCTTAATAGGGGAGTGGAAGAGGTACAAGTCCTCTGTCACAGCCCTTCATTTTTCCAGTGCAGTTCTATGAGGATTTTTAATACCTTTTGTGATTATTTTTTTATTTACTACAAAGGAGAAGTTGCAAGGACTTCTCAAGTTTGTTTGGCATTGTTGGTTCTTGGTAACTGGCAAGGGGCTGAAGTGCCAATGTATGCTGGGTTTTTTTGGTTGGTTGTTTTTTTGTCTTTTTTTCTTTTTGTTTTTTTTCTCCCCAGTACCTCAGGAGGAAGATAATCGGCTGTTAATGTTCAGTGTAATGATACAGTCATTAAGAAAAGGATCTGTGTGGAATCTGTTGACACCTCTATGTATTTTGCATTGCTCTTTTTGAGCAGAAAATTAAAATGTTGTTTGTTGAAGCTACTAGTGTATTTATTCTGATACTTTTCTCTATTCATCCCCAAAAGAACACAGTTCCTTGTTTGGCACCTTGGCACCAGGAGTTCTTTTTCTCGCCACATGGCACATTATCCGGTGCCACACCGTTAACTTCTGTGAGCTGACACGGCTGCAGTTTTGGTGTTTTCATGTTAGCCTTTGTTTCGTTTTCAGGAGAACTGTCTTACAGATGATATTGGCATATCTACGTGGAAGGAGCAGGTTTTCCTGTCCCATAGCGCCTTGCTGGCAAAGAGCTGCCAGGCTGCAATGGAGCTAGCAAAGCACAGCGCTGAGATTCAGGACATGGCATTTCAGTATGGAAAGCACATGTCGATGAGTCATAAGGTACGCCTTTTCCTTTCCTTCTGGGAGCTTAAATACAGAAAGACTTGTAAGATGTGTTGCTCTTGAGCTCTGTCGTGTGCTGCCACTATGCTGTAGACTTTTGCCAGCAGGTCAGCAACGTTGAGAGATTTGACTGCTGCCTGCTGTGAAGATGTATGCAGAAACTGCGGATATGAACAGTGCTTATGAACCGGCAAAATCGCACTCCTGTCAACGTAGCTTATTTCATTCAAGGCTCTGTTAACATCCTTCTAGCACATCTTTCTGTAGAAATTAAAACTTTACCTTCTCTGCTCCTACTGTCTTCCTAAAGCAACTGTCCCAGTAGCAGGAGTTGCAAGAGGGAGTGTGTGTTGGGTCTCAACTGCCACCACCGTGCAGAGATTTGTACCAAGAGGCTCAACTGTCTGCAGCAGTGCCCGAGCTGAGGCAGGAGCTGCAGTGGCTGAAGGACCTGCATACGTTCCCTTCTGAGTAGTCTGCTGTGGAGGTAACTTCCAGAGCAGGTAGCTGGGGGATAAGGAGGGAGGTCACCAGATAGCGACAGGAGCAGCCTATGCCTATGCAGCAGTACAGTTTCCCAGAGGAGGCCTCTGATCTCCATTAGAAGTCTTTCAGTCCACAACCAGAGTTAGTCCAAAGGAAAACACACATAGTGTGGAACTCGGATCCTCAGCACTCTTGTTTTGCCCTGAAGATCTGCTCCTACTGTATTGCACTACTTGCAAGTATTGCTGTGGCTTGAGACAGGCAGACAGACCTCCCATCCGCTTCAGCTGAGCTGGTTTAGACAGTTGCTAGTTCCTTCAGGAGAAGGAAGTGGTTTTACAAAGCACAGCTTTACTGCCGTAGAAATGCCACTGTGTGTTATTACTAGATGCAACTCTACCAGTATCTACTATAGCCTTAATATTCTGTGTATGCTTTAATATTGATACAGTCACCACTGACATATAGTTGTGTGTAAAGGATTGCAAAATTTTCATAGAAAGCACCTAGCTCTGTAACATTTCCTTTGTCAGAAGGAGGGTCATATTGCACCAGCTTCCTCCAGCACTGAAAAGCAGAATGTATTACCCTGCACGGATTAAAAACTGATATTCTTCCCACCAAAGACTGCATCATTCTTTCTGTTATACTTTTGATGCTTCCTGCCGCTAAGCAGTCACTTGCCTGGCTGTGTCCCATCACTTGCCCAGCTCTGCAAGCTGTCCTCTACCCATTTCTTTGCAGATTCTCTACATACTTCTCTTTACCACAACTTTCTGCCACTGCAATGCTTTCAACCTCTTCCTATCCCTCCCCCAACCTTGAAAAAGTGCATCCAAAGTACCAGTGTCAAAGCAGAAAGTTGGTGAGTAGGTACAGAATCAGGTTATGGACGTTGATTTGGTGAGTGGGTGGATATGCATAGACTGTTCTTGGGAACTGAAAAAAGATGTTGTTCTCTTTCAGCTACATTCAGACCTTCAGCCATTTGTTAAAGAAAGTTCTAGTGACACCGTGGCCTTCAGTTTGAATTCCGCTCCTGCAATCCTCCATCAGGAATTCCTTGGAAGGGAGGCATGGATTAAACAGATCAGAGAGGTAAATTAAAGCATTGTTTAGAATACCCTAGTTTCGCCATTTGTATCTCTCTTCCTATCTATACTTTCAATCTGCAAAGAAACTTACAAACTAAAAGTGGACAAGACAACATAGAGGTTACCTTTGCTCTCCAACACTTTATGCCTCTCTCTTCCATGCTTTCAAGAGGGGAAATCTGGAGACCTGACAGTCAAGCTCTGTCAGACTTCTGTGTGTCAGCGTAGCAAGCAGATTCATTTGCGTGGAGCATATGTCTGTTCCTCTGCACTACTTGTGCACTCCCACGTCTTAGCTTAAAGCTATTTTCACTGGCAGCTTAAAGCAGAGAACTTTGCTTTACAGTGGTTGAAAGGTAGGCACACATTTCCTTCTGCCAGCTTGGCTCTGGGAGCAGGAATTTTGAATGCAGGGGGAAAGATCTGGGGGACTTGGCTTCCTGACCACTACAAAATATTTGTGAGATCTAGCTGGCTGATATCCTTACTCTTCATTCTCTTAATTCAGCTGTTCTTTTCCTCTAACCCTTAGAAGAGGAAAGCAATAAGAATAAGGTAGCTACGTGGTGCAGTCCTTTTTTATGTACTGTGTAGCTCAGCAGGATTCAGGTGCACAAGTAGCTTCCTGGGTGTCATTGAAACACAAATAGATAACTGTAGAAGACAGTGGGGGGGGGGAGCCAAAATGGCCAAAATTCAGCATTCTGTTGCATTCCTGCATCAGTTGGACATGTTTTGTCTGTCTGAACAGTGGATGACTATCACTTGGACATTTCTGCAGTTGTTACACAGATTTTTCAGTAGAAAGGCTGCTGCCTTCAGTAAGAAGCTAGCTCTGTGCAAGCATATTCATTCAAGATGTGCTTGCCAATGGCTCCTTTCCTTGCTAGTTTGAAAGCAGGACTCTCTGGTGGAGGGTGTGGAGCCTGAGCCTCTGCCTAGTTCTGCGTTCATGGTAGGCCAGGTTGCAGCGTGTCTTCACAGACCGCAAGCAAGCAGCACAGTCTTTTCAGCAGTGAAATTTTGGGAAGTATATGCACAATCTACAACCTTACAGTGGTATGGAGTTGGGAGATCTTGAGGTGAAGCAACCTGTTGTCATTTTGAAATTAGGGGCTGGTAGTTTATAATGCGTGATGAGGAATTTTGGAATTCTGCAATCTCAACACAAGGCTCATACGCAAGTTGAATGTAAATGGATTTGGATAATTGCAGTTGGAGAATAATGGTATTACCACAGCACAGTGTATAAAAGCTTTGAAACAATTTCCCATCTGCAGGGTCTGGAGGAGGTTGCAGGACTCCAGGAGTGCCGTCTGTCTGCTCGCTAATTCTCATACTGAAAATGGGCATTCTGGAAACTGTGAAGCGGTTCTCTCTGAAGGGAGGGAGGGAGGAAGTCACATGCACTATGCAGAAGTATCTGGTAACTACTGCTTTAGCTCCATACAAACTGGAACACCTCATCCAGGAGCCTTTTTTGGCTTGTGTTGATTTAGAATGGAAAATTACCTTTCATTAACTACAAGCTCTTTGAGATGTCATCCATAGTCACATTCAGTCTGTGACATGCAGTGTAGGCCAAGCACTCAAATCAGGGACTGTCTCACATTGGCAGTACCCTTAAGAGCATGCTCATAAGCCACCCTCTTGTGCAATGTCGTTTGTGTGGTTTAAATAGGCAAAGCACGCACAGTGCACTCGGTCCCTGTCAGGTACAATTTTTCTTAGCAGCTGAGTTTATGACTAGGCATATGGAAGTCATGTTATGGACCTTTAATTACTGCAAAGTAATCTAGCTTTCTCCTGTGATTGTTTGCCCATATAAGCATTCATACAGTGGATTAAAAGCAGCACCTCCTCTCAGCAGCTTCTTCCTCCTGCAGAAGGTCTTGGAGCTCCAGAAAGTGGATGTAGAGAGCCCCACTGCACCTAGTAGGTTCCACAGTGGTATACTGCTCAGAAAGCACGTGGCTGAGACTCAGTGCCTGTCATGCATATCTTAGATGAAAGCAGTCTGCAGAGAGGTCATGAAGGATCCCTGAGGTGCTGTGGGGTGCCCAGAACTTGTGTGATTGTTTCACCACTGTTCTCTCATCAGAGGTCTGGATACAGTCACTGTTCCCAAGGTGGCCTTTGAGTGGAGGCAGCCGTATGCACCATTCTGCCACTGAGCTGGAGACGTTTTAAAAGCCACCTTGTCCCTTCATTTGAAAGGAGGAAAATATATTAGAAATTCAGGTGTTGAAGGTTGCAGCAACGCTGAGTATATGTGTTTTGAGAAGATTAGATTCTGATTTGGACAAAATCTAGAGACTGCCTTAAAAGGGATGTGTATAGGAGGAAGCCTTGTCATAGGAGGAAAAAAAATGTGTAGGTATGTGTACGTGTGTGTGTATGCATATATAATATATATACATGAATGAATGATCATCCATAAAGACCTATTTCCTATTCTCACTGACCTCACCACCAAAACCCTCCACCTTTGTGCATTTAAAACTATGCCCGATGAACTGTTTGGTCAGGTGTCTATTTTAAAAGGAATATGGGTTGGAGTAGAGTCCTGAAATGCTTTAGAAACTAAAAACAAACAAACAAAAAAAAAACAAACAAAAAAAACCACACAAAAAAACCCACCCAACCCGAAATAGTTCCTGGGAAACACTGTGGTAAACAGACAAAGCAGTGCTTCTTCAGAGAAGGTGTTGAAATAGTTGCTGAATGCAGTCCCACTGAGCTTTTGGAAAGCCCTGTATTCTTAAAATGTAGCAGATATTCCAGGATTATAGGACAGAGGATTTCCTAGGGGTCAAAAGGCAGAAGAGTTGGTCGCTTTTAGCCACTTATGGATACCTCTCGCTAGACAACAGTAAAAATTCTCTGGGTTAAACAGGCATCCAACATCTAAGCTGTGAGGTATGAAAGATCAAAGTTTAAGTGAAGAAATTAAGCAGAATCCCTCAAGAACAGGTCTAGCATTTGTAATATTAAAAAGGAATCGGTCAGAAACTAGAACAGTCCTAGATTACTAGGCCAAAGTAATCCATCTGCCTTTCACCATATCTTTCTGAGCCTTCTCAGAAGAGGCAGGGCTGGAAGAAAAGCATTCATCAAATGCTTTATCAAGCATTTCTCAAGTGTAGGTTTTAAAAACAGATGTAAGAGGGACAATATCATCTGAGAAGGAAAAGTCAGTCTTGGAAAACATCCTGAAAGCCTCCTCCAAAAGCATGGTCTTAAATCTTCAGCTTGTGGTCCCCTTATCTGATGCATTTTGAGTCATTTCCTGGGGGGTTCAGGGATCCTTCTTCCTGGCAAGGCGAGCTGATTTCACACCACCTCATTTATTAATGAAGAATGTCATGGCATTACGGTTCCTCACTACTGGCCCATGGTGATCTCTGGTGTTCAGGAGGAAGGCTGAGCTGAGCTGGCTGTTCATGTCTCTTGTATGCTGGTAAGCAGATGCTTTTCTCTGAGGGCCCAGAGCCCCAGTGTCCAGAGGTTGAGCTCCCCAGCCAAGCAGTGAGACCTAGAAAGTCAGCCAGGTTTGACAAGAGTGCATACCTTTTGCAAATCAGGCTTAATACCTTTGAGGACACTAAACCAGACACAGAAGTCCGTTGTAAAAGGAAGAAAAAAAAAATCTGTGTGTCTGAAATCAGGGTCAGTAAGACAGAGCAAATCTACTGTGAGGATAAAAAGGAAAAGAAAAAGCAGAGGTGCAGTGGTTGTAAAGAAGGCTTGGGAAACAGATTAGGTAAGGTTGCTGCTTGCAGAAGCACAACTGCCATTGACCTGAATGCTTGAGAGGAACAGAGCACAAGAAAAGATGCTTGCTGTCTGCAATGTGTATTATATGCAGGAGGAGGCACGCTGAGCACACCTCTTCTGGTATTGCTAGAACTGTAGTCTTCCTAGCATCTTCCTCAAAACACGTTGGCAGATTCTCCGCTGCAGTGCGAATCTGCATATAGGCAATCGTTTGTTAAAGAACGTGTTTCTGGTGTGTTCTGATACACAATGTAACTACTAGATTTATCTTGAAGAAGCCGTAAGATCCAACCGGTGTGAATAAAAGTTGGCAAATCAGAGCGATGGGAATACACAAATAAGGAAGCAGTTATTGGCAGTGGTTTTGCTGCTCCCAGATGCTCTCAGGCTGTTTTTTAATACGTATTCCAGAAAAGCTGACTCTTAAGAAACTTAAAGAGAGTAGTAAAGAGGTGGTGTGGATCAGTCTCCTTTCTCCTTCAGTTGAATCAGTTTTGTTATCTACAGTTTTCTTTCCTGCTCTGCTTGCTTAGTTTCTCGTCGGTTCTTTTCTCTTTCTATTTTTCCCCCTTGCCAAAGTTAAGTTGTTTTCCAAATCTGTGCCATCTCTGCAGCATCTCTTCAAAGCTGTGCTTGCCATGTAGCGTTCCGCTTCAGTGCAGGCCTCAGCTCTTCTCCTTATGCCAGTTGGCGTGCTCCTCTTGGCTGCTCTCCGAAGCCCCCACAGAGGTAGTGGTCCTAATCTACAGCCGTGCAGTAGGCACGTTCCAGAAGGGTTGAGGTTTGTGACCTTCCCTTGTGGAGGCTAGAGGGAAAAAAACGGTGGTGATTTTTTTTTCTCAATGTGTCTGAAAAGAGAAGAGCTGGATGTGGACGAGGTGATAATGATACAGCCAGATTTGAGCTAAGGGAACGGCTTCAGGTTGGTTAAGCAGGAACACTCTGGGTCTGGCAGAGGATTGCCGCTGGATGAGAAAGATGTAGACAGCTTCTCTTCTGCATCACCCTGTAACAAAATCAAGGAATTTTGTGTCTGTAGTTTCTGCATCTGGGTGAGAAGAACTTTAAAATGTATTCATACTTCTTTCTGAATGTACTCGGAGTCATATGTTGTATGTGTCTGCTGCTGAAGTAAAGGGTGAAGCTGTGTGCTTATATACAGTTCTAAACCAAAAGCACAATTAACATATCTAACCTAGGTGTAGTAGCGCTGACATGGTCCTGGCATCCCCGTTTGAGAGCTCTAAACTTACTAACTATGTGCAAATCACTATAGGTACAGGGAGACTCCTCTTTTAAGAAATTAAATCCTGTTATTGCTGATACAAAGTATACTTTATTTCAGAATCTCATGGGAGAGATTAATTAATGCAAACAGCAAGATTTCTTAAGACCAAAACATTTTTGGATTCAACAAATGTTTAACTACAAGTCATAATTAAAAAAAAAAAAAAACAGGAGTGACATTGAGTATCTGCAGCTCTCATCTGAAACAGAACCATGTTGTATAAGCTGGTAACACATTTGGTTGTATTTCAAGTTTTTCGATATCAGATTCCTAAAGAAAGTTGCTTGGGTTTAAAGTAGTAACTCTTTTAATTGCTTGCTTTATTCTCGCAGCTCTGGTTTGTAGTATGTAATATCTTATACAGAATCTTTCTTTCTCTTTAAGGCACAAGGAAAAGGAAATATAATTGACTACAAGAAGGTTGGTAAATTACATTTAAATCTGCTTATTATTTTTAATGTTTCTTGTAATATTTTCAAGGATATTCTTGACAGTTGAAACTTCCTTATTAAAGACAAGTTATAATTTGTGCATGTGAGAGAATGGCTTGCGCAATTTCTTGATTTTAAAAAGCCAGTAATAGTCAGCTGTACTGTAAGTATCAAATACAGCTATTTAATAATAATTTTTTGCCATTATTTATCCCATTTACTTCCCCAAACTTGGTTTTGAAACCAGGCTTCTGATGGCTTTTGCTGTTGTCTTTTTCTGCAGTCATTTACAGGTTAGCTCCTGTCAGTGGTCTCTCTATATTGACAAAGTATGCTGTTACATTTTTTAATCGCACCTTAATGCCATGCCATCTATTAAAAATATACACACACGTGTTTTATAATAATTTGTGTTTCTTCCAATCCCCATTACAACTTTTAACTAAGTCACCACTGCATTTGCTACTGGGACTGCTCTGTGGTTAAGGCAGACCTGAACTAACAAGTTTATCTACTGGAAGTGGCTGGGACACCATAAAGCTCTGAGAGAGTGGTAGGAGGTGGCTGAGAAGGTTCCCTGGTTAAATAGTGGAGCACAGCATGCTTGCGGTGGAGATGCTGTGCCCCCAAGTCGCTCACTGAGCATGAGCCTGACTTGTTCCAAGTCTTCCAAGTAGGTCATGAGGGTCCAGTTAGTTATCTCCAGTGTCAATGGGAAATAATATATAAATTATTGAGCCACATGGATTGAGAATGGCTTCTTGAACTGGGACCTGAAGACTGTTACAGCTATGACTTATTGCTGCTAGTACAGAAAGCTAACATGCAGTTACAGGTCAAACTTTGTTATTATAATTATGCTGTATTAAGAAAATTTGTAATTTGGCTTATTTAAAAAGCTCTCTGTCCTTCCTTTCTATTAGAACATAAAAAAGCTCTCATCTTTAGTTTGCTGTTGAAAATCATTGTTCTTTTGGTTTTTTCTGCAACAGAAGGAACCGATGCACCTGTGACTTTCTAAATCACCACTGAGAGCACTAACTTTCTTCTTCAAATATGTCTGAGTACGCAATACACTTCTGTGAATGTTTAAGCTAGGCTGCTTGCTTTCAGAAGTCCAGAATGGATTCTCCTTTTAATGATTACAGTTTAGAGCTGCCCAGTACCATTTCCATAGTTTAATACAAAAATGGGGTGGAGGGTGGGAGGGAAGAAGAGCATCTAAAATTACTTTACTGAATTAAATATTTGCCAGTGTATTCTGTATTTTGGCTGAAATGATTTCATGTTTTGGATCCTCCCCATGAAATTTAATAACTTATAGTGTGCTTAGGCAACTTGAACATTTGAATAAAAGGAAAAGAAGGGGAAAAAGCCCTTCTTCGAGTTTTGTGTTTCAACCAATTGACTTCAGTCAGGAAGAACATGATTTTGCTAACTCCAGGGAATCATCTCTTACGTAAGCACAGATATTATGAGTTTAGTGATATAATGAAAAATTCTCCATGGTTTTTGTGAGCTCAAACAATAATCCACTTTGTTTTTTGTAGAAGTCAGTTTCAAAACTATGATGTCACATCCCTCTCTTTGGTGTTTCTTCATTTAAAATAAAAGTGGTCGTCAGTTACATCCATGCTAAATGAAACCAGTAACCTGTAGCTCACCCCAGCGTGGTAGCTTGGCCAGTACAGGCGCACAGCCAGTTAGAAAGCATGTAGTGCAGTACAAATTAGTATTTCTTTTTTTGCCTTTTGCTGTGTTGTCTTTATTTCTACATCACTAGAGTCAGTGTTTTGCATACTGCTCAGTCTTTTCATCTCGGCATCAAGGTCCCCTCTCTATTCAGTTGCCAGAATTACTTTAACGGCCCTAATAAAATCTGGGGGCTTGTTTCTCATCAAGTCTCCAAAATATCTCCTCTTTAATTTTGTAAAAGCGAAGGTCACCAAGACTAGCTGTAGAACTACTGAAAATTTGTATTATTTTGTTCTCTTATTTTTTATCATGAACTTCAGTGCGCCACTTAGTTGAGATAAAAATGTCGTTCCTTTAGTTGAATTCATAAATATACACAGAAATTGTTAGCTGTTTTGCCTGTCTAAGAATATTTTACCTTACTCGCTGTGGCTTTCAATTAAAATAATGAATGAAGGTAAATTTGAGAAATTGAGATCCACCCATTTAACATGCGTTCTTAAAAGGCAGAGGTCTTATTTTATTTCGGTGTTGAGACTGCTCCAGAATTTTAATTTATTCTTTTGATGCACGCTATGTTAAAATGGTAACCTTGATTTTTTTTTTTTCACTGGCAAAAAAAATATCTAGATGATACTGGTAAATTTAGTGAGGACTCTGACATAAATGTAGAAGTAAAATATTTTCTATTAATTTAGTTAGGTCTGAGACTGTCATGTCAATAAGGTCGCTATGTTCTGCAAAATTTTCAGGAATTTTTTCTTGTCCCAGCTTTTCTCAGTCTTTTTATCAGAGGGACTTTGATGTCACAAAAGGCTTATTTTAAGGTCTGTGTTTCTGAATGTATTTTCTCACATTAGTATCTGAGTGTTTCACTTCTCCCCCCCCATCATACCGCATCCAGACAAATTATTGATCCATCATTGTGGTGTTTGAAAGTCTCTTCCAGAGACGAAAAAGTAGTTTCAGCTCTGATTTAGTGGTGTTTCTTGGATAACAAAAGAGAAAGTACCAGTATATGGCAGGGACAAAACTCGTGTATGTCACTGAAACAGATAGCAACTTTCCCATCACCCTCATTTGTATGTCGGATTTTGGCAAAAAAAATCTCAGACTTTTTAAAATCAAAAAGCTTTTATCCATTTTACATCTACTTTGCATGCAAGGTAAGTTGTGTAATCCTAAAACAACAAATTGAAATTCTCAGTTGTTTACTGTTTTATAGTATTGATTAAAAACCCTCCAGTGAAGTCAAGGCCTTAATGGTGGTTGGCATTATACAGACTTCTGAAGTGAGTGTAACAAAGGCCAACTAGTAGCAGAAATGAGTAAGCCAGGAATAACTCTTGTTTTCTGGCCAAGACTCTAAAAAATTCGTAAGATAAAGCTAAATGAAGAAATAAGTCCTGTATTTTGCAGCCAGCGAGTATGCTACTGCAAGGGTTTGTTGTTTTTCTAAATGCAATATTCAGAAAAGATAAATTAAGTCAAGTGAAAGAGAATGTAGCAAGACCTTTTTACTGTAGCCCTGTCCATTGTTGTAGAGGCCTCTCATCCAAACTGTCATCGGCAATAGGGTACATCAGCGTAGTGTGCTGCGACGTACTTTGTTGGTTTCTATGTGAAACACCATGTGTGATGTTAACGCCAGGAGCAGATTTTGTGCGGCACTGGAAGTACCAGGAGTCAAGAGGTGGTAGATCCAGCCGTCCGTACGCTGCATGGCACTGATGTCTCGACTTCCTCTACAGTAGGGAAGAAAAATGGGACAGGTCACATTCGGAAACGGGGAGGTTTCTCAGTGGTAGCCTACTGTCATGCAGCTAATGAATAACACCACCACAGTGCCAGCCAGATGTCGTAGCAAGAGTCACGCGGCTCCCCTTCCCCAGCTCGCCGCTGACTGCCGCCGTTCGTGCGTTCATCCTGCCGCAGCGCTGTCTGCGGAGCAGGTGTGCAGTCCCTTGGCATGAAGGACGGCGGTCCCACGGTGCTGTTTAATTAAATGCCAGAGAATCCTTGTGACATGTGTCGCAGGGCTGTAGGCTATAGACTATTCGCTCTCTTCTTCCTGAAATGCAGCGAAGAGTTAAAAACAGAGGATTGCTGTTTGTAGGTGCTTATGACCTGTGGCAGTTTTCCATGAGAATCTGTTGTGTTTGCTTTGGAGCAGCCACTGCCATTACTGCCTTTTGTTACATATATTAAAAAAACAGAATAGCCAGTGATTTAATGAATATAGGAGTTTTTTAGATGTGTTAATAATACTACAAAAGCAGCCAAAACCATTCAGAAGAAGCGATTTTCTCCTTTGTTGGAATTAACCATATCTGAATTATCAAGGTGCAGAGCCAGTACCAAAAATCAGTTGCATCTTTGTTTTTAATCAGTGGGTGTTTTCCATGGCTGCTTTGGAGTAAGAATCCAGACAACTTTTGTTTTATTAAAGCAAACAACTAGCACATCTTTTGACAGAAAGATCAAGTTAATGGCTTGTGTATGCTAAGATGACGATTTACAATCACTGTTTGCATTGATGGGATTTAAGAAAGTAATGCTTTTGGGTAAAAAGGCATCACAACTACCGTTGTTAGGTTTAAAAGCTAGTGGGCCTTGTGAAGTTCATCATGAAAGACATAGAAAGGCATAAGGAGGTGGAGGAGGGGTTGGTGTCTCTTCTAAAATATTGAAGAGTCTGTACAATCCATCAGTGTCTCGGGATGACTTGTAATTTTTTGGCAAAGCGTACGACAAGAGCTGCGTAACAGCTGGAGCAGCAGCGCTCCCTGTAAGCAGGCTGTCTTTCCGCTGCTGCTGGGGGTCACGCTCTCCAGATTTGGTCTCTTCATAGATAGGGTGGTTTTGAGTTTGAAGTAAAAAGAGAATTTTTCTGTTTGGCAGATGAGTAAGGAAAATAAATCTTACTTTGCTAATGGAAGTTTCTGCAGGGTGTTTATGCCTTTTAAAGATGCATTTTTTATCTTTTGTATAGAAAACGTTTCTAAGAAAATACTGGATAAACTGCCCCAATTTCAACTGGCATATCATGCTGTGTATAGCCAACAAAGATTAAAAAAAATAAAAAATGAAGGGTTGCAATTACATGATTGTAGTGCAGAACACTGCAAACACTTGGAGCATTATTCAGTCACTCGGCCACAGATCAATTTAAATTTTGTGTTTTGGGGTTCATTTTTGTTTCACGGAGTACTGTGCACTTCAGAAATGTAGGATGTTTAGCTCACCTAAATTGATCACAATCAGAGAGAATGCGTGAGATTTGAAGACTTCAGTATTATAAGAAATTTAGCTGTTTAGGATCATTCTTCTGAAACAAACAAACAAAAAAATCTGAAGTTACTTGTTGATATCTTGTCACTTAAATCATTAACCCTAAGTTTGACCACTGGGCAGGGGTGGGGGGAGGGAGGGGAACAGAATTTCACTGTTCTCATTCTCCCTTTGCACATAAAGCCTAGTACAGCCAAAATATTCACCACATATTCAGGGAGTCTTCCCTCCACCCCCCAACAGATAGGTATGTTGTTCCCTACAGGTAGAGCTGTCTGAAAGGAACCTTCTTTCCTTTGGCTAGGAAGCAAAGCAGGAATATCTCAGCAGAGAGGATTTGAAGTTAGCTGTCTCTGTACTAGAACACCTGCTTGCTTTTTGGCTCCTTTAATTCTTCAGTCTCCCAAATCCAGCAGTCTCTTATCTTGCCTCTGACCCCTCGCTGCCCTCAGACGAGCTGTTCTGTCCAACAGCAGAACAAGAACAGCTGGTCTGAAAGGCAAGCGCTTAACTTGAGTGGTACGGATGAAACATTTTCTCTTTGCCCTTTTAAAGCAGACTGGGAACCATGGTGCTTTGAACTCTGCTTTATTCACAGAATCATACAATAACTGAAGTTGGAAGGGACCTCTGGGGCCTGTCTGGTCCAGCCTCCCACTCAAAGCAGAGCTAGTGTAGGTTTGCCCAGTTGAGTTCTGAGTATCTGCAAGGACAGAGATTTCACAGCCGACCTGGACAACCTGTTCCAGTGCTTGCTGAGTCCTTGTTACTGCTCCCTTCCCGTGGAAAAGACTTCCCATGGGTCCAATCAGCATTTCCCATGCTGCAGCCTGTGCCCGTTGCCTCTCACCATACCGTGCCTTCCACGTACACCTCTGAGAAGAGTCCCGTTCTGACTCCTCTGCCCTTGCCCATGAGGTGGTTGGGACAGCAGGAACAGCCTTCCCTTCTTAAGGCTGAACTAAGCAATTCCCAGCATCTCCTTGTAGACCACGTACTGCTCCAGCCCCTTATCCTCTGAGTAGCCTCCCACTGCGCTTGCTGCAGTATGGCAATGTCCTTCACTTCGTGGGAAGCCCAGAATTGGCCACAGCACTCCAGACATGGTCTCACAAGCCCTAAACGGGGAGCAGTAATTGCGTGCTGACTACACTTGTGAACACAGCCCGAGAAGTGGTTGATGATCTTTGCTGCAAGGGCACACTGCTTCGGGGGAAAAAAAGCATGTGTGTAGCTAACGAACTGTGAAGGAAAAAGAGTATAGTTGAAACATCAAAAAACCAGGATGTGGACCTCTTGGCCTGTTGGTCATTGATTTGAATCTAGTTGAATGTTGTGAAATCTGGTGAGAGGCAACTTCTGTTGGATGACTATTTAGTACTGTATGTGAAACTACCAGTTGGTTTTGAGATTCACCATCACCATCTTACTACTCTTTGCGTATTTGTAACAAATCAGCAGAATCTAAAAGCTGTGTAGACCCTATCAAGGTTGTTAATGCAAATGTAGAATATCCCTGATTAGTGTGCCTAAATATTTAATTAAAAAAACCCCCAAACATAAGTGCTATAAAGTGGAAGCAGGAATGTGAATTCTCTACAATTTTATATATGCTATGGCCTAGACAGCACGGGTTTTCTTTCTGTTATTCACTTATGCTCTACAGCAGGAAATAATTCCTTAGTTTTAATGTCTTACTAGCTCATAAGCAGAAAGATGGGACACGCAAGCATACTCTATTGATTTTAGAGTGGACTTAGTCAGGTAAGTCAGTGCACAGAGAAGTAAAGTTCTCATCTGTAGCACCGTTCTGTTCCCACGTGTAGGGCCAGACCATGAACAGAATGTATGTGATTATATGGCCATTGCCTCAGAACTACTTCTGTGTTTTACCCAGTAGCTTTTAACTTGAGAGATGGAAGCAGTCCTGAGACCAAGGTCTTGAATCCAGATCCCCCTTTTCATAGAAAGTGCCATCTCTTCTGGGTTTTGGTTCTGTTCTTGGCCCAGCAAACCTCAGAGGGTTGAGTGGAAAATGCCCTTACTCCAGCTTCTTGGTGCTTGCAGTTGTCTCCTGAAAAAATAGACAATGGAAGCCTGAAAACAAGGTGCCAATATAAAACTCTCCTGTGCAGTGGGCCAAGGCATGGCAAGAGGCAATCTTCAAGGAACAATCAATGGCTTGTTACCATTTGTTTTCAGGACGTGCCTAGAGCATGTGGGTGCAGAGGGAGACAGTGGAAAGCAGCCCTAAAATTGGAAGGGCTCGGAAAGGGCCCCTTTCTCCTCCTCTCGGTTTGCTGGTATGAGATGGCTGAAGCAGGAGCCGACATGGAAGTGACGGGGAAGGGAGGAGGGAGCTAGAGGAGCAGAGCCCAGTCTCTCACCCAGCAGTTTGTCCTCCTGTGTGTATCCAGAGCGTTCAGAATAGGAAACCCTCAGCACCTTCCTCCTTTCCATCTCTTTCTATTCTCTCTCACGTTTTCTATAACTCTTGATCAGAGCCATCCGTCCTTCTAGCCAAAGACTAGGGAATGAGAAGAAATAAAAGTAACTTCGTTGCAGGTCAGATGCATGAGGCTGGGCTTAGCGCAGGCAGAACGGGCTGAGCGGAGCCAAGACTGTTGATGTGCTGTGTTCTGCATGCCCAGCCAGGCATCTTTTTTCCCAGCCTGTGAAGATTTTGTGGTGGTAGCGGTTGTTGCTTTTTCTTAGCTGCGTAGACCATCAGACATAAAACTTTGGGGTTCTGAGCTTTGTGTGTACCAGGCAAAACTGTCAAGCCTGGTCAATATCTGGATATATTGAGGAAAACAGGAAGTGCTGAAGACAGACCATGTTGGCATGTTCGGGGACAGGGAGGCGCATATTGCTTCCCATCTGAGTCTTAACTTGGCTGCACTATTGCAAAAACTGTTCTCTAAGCTGAATTTAAATAACGAGAGACCCTCAGTAATTTTTCAGATTCCTGGCGTCTTTAGAAAGAAGTAGGACTTCAGCACCAATGGTCCGAACAAAAGGTTAGAAGTTGACAAGCAGTATTCCCCATATGCAGCGTATTTCAGCTGGAGAAAAGTGTGTCAAAACAATCTGCATTTTGTCTTGTATTCTGGTTTAATTACTGAATGCCACTCTGAAGGAGGTTGTGTTTTAATGATGGATGAAGTTGTTCCTACAAGTGGAAATATGTTTGATGCACAAAATGTGCCATATAAATAGAGACTAGAAGAGCAGATTTCTTTATTTAGAAGAAATTAATGAGGGAGCTTAATTAAAGTTTATAAAGTAACAAATTAAAGCAGTTCATTCTGCTTTTCTGTTTATTTGCCTCAAAAATTAGCTGCTCCTATCCAAATGAAATTAAAAAATAATACATCTCAACTGGATACATGGATTTTTTTTTTCTGTTTACTTAGTTTGTGAAGTTCGTTACATAAAATCATTGAAGCTCAAAAATTGAGAGAGAGCGTGAAAGTGTAACTGTGATGCAACTAACAGTACAGCTAAAGGCTTAAATTAGGGTTTTTTTGCATACAGCAGGGCCACGGAAGCCTGGTTTCCTATGGCGTTATGTGCTGTATTTCTTTAATAATTATCCCACTGCTTTTCTGTTTTTTTTTCCTGTAACAACCCCAGCTGAGACAGAGGCAGCCTGCAGTCTGGTTCATCCAGCCTGGTTTGCCTTCATGTATTCTTATTTGAGTTGACCAGTTGATGCTGCAAATGGAATATAAAACGGGTAATTGTTTTAAGGCCTGTAAACCGTCCATTTCCTAGGATGGTGTCCCACTGAAAAGCTGAGGAAGGAGCTTGCCAAATGAGCGGGTATTTTTCTTTTTGAGGTTTCCTGAACTTTGCTTGGAAACATTCGATAGCGGATTAGTCTGATTTTTGTCCAGTGATTCCTCTGTGTATAGTTTGACACAAGCTTTGCAATTGTTTTGGCTTCAAGGCACTGTGTGTGTCTAAGGGCTTACGCAAGACAGGCGTGTAAATGGATTGTGTCCTTGCGTTAGATTTCTCCCCCGTTCCAGATTTTGGTGTTACGAGTAAGTTGTAGTACATACAGGCAATTGTATATCCTTAAGCTAAGCTCCTCTGATCTTTGACCAGTTTGAAGATTTATTTGGGGGGG
>Ga0065711_1004718_pt1 | contig 25804 bp, 13 predicted proteins | sample Hoacrofraction12_FD_59098 | JGI IMG/M metagenome (GOLD analysis project Ga0065711, IMG submission 59098) | Hoatzin crop microbial communities from Cojedes, Venezuela - Epithelial fraction 12 v2 (version 2) | ecosystem: Host-associated > Birds > Digestive system > Esophagus > Crop | place... | reverse complement strand
AGGGGGGTGGGGGGTGGGTTGTTTTGAAATGGGAGAGCAGTCAGGGCACTGAGAGCACCATCAGGCTCTGCCACCTCTGCCCCACACCAGGGCTCAGCTCCTGGTCCTGCTGCTCTCCTTCGCTCTTGCTGGAAGGGCCCTGTGCCCGGGGGTCGCAGGGTTCCCTAGTGCGGCGCAGCCTGGCAGAGCTGGGTTTGCTCCAATGTTCCTCAAGAGGCACCTGAAGACCTTAGGTTTGGGCTTTGAGCTGAGTCAGATGGGTGAAGTCCCAGCGAAGGCAACTCTTAAGGTGCTCACCTACCCACCATCCTGCTGCGACCGCCTCAGCAATGTTTGCCAAGGGAATGTCACCTCTCATTGTTGGACTTCTCTGTTTCTAGGAAAGAATAGATGATTTTAGCAGGATACCTTTTTGTTGGCCAAACGAACAAGGACTCTTCCCTTACTGTAGAAAGCACTTGTGCTAAATGGACAATAATTTAACCAATTTTATGCTCCATTATCACATATAGCAGAAGAAAGTGAATGAGTTTCTTAAGCAAATAGATACTATGTAACAAAATAATTTGTTTTTAATGCAGAATTTGTATTTGTCAAGCCCCATGCTGTTATTTTCTTCATATACCAAGAATTACAGCCAAACCGAGTTACATAGCTCATCTCTGTTTTGTGATCATTTCATTTGTTCGTAATTAATATGTCCTACATCCTGCAAACCCAAGCAGTAGCATCTGAGAGCTTTTTTTTCCCTCTCAGTAGTCAGTAAACAGGCATCTGGCTGAGACGTGCTTGGCATTGTTTAACCAATAGACAGCTGTGTTTTATGGGAGTGCGGCGCATTGGGCCAAATTCCAGTCGCACTGGAAATCCCTGGTCCCTTTCCAAGGAATCCCGGGTAAGGACAAGAGAGACGTCGGGGCCCAGTGTTTTTATTCTGGCGGGTGGATTCATCCTTTCCTTATCAACAGCTCTTCACTGGCATATGGGATGTTGCTCTAAAACTGCTGGCTGTTCTGGCAGGTGAGGTGTGGACCTACGTGCTCCATGCCAGGCTGTGAGACAGCAGCGGATGAGGGGGTGACTCAGTATCTCGTAACTAGCCTAACTGATCTATTAACTAAAGATTGCAGCTTTTTCCAAAAACTGTTTCTAAATAGCCCCTAAAGACATTTTGGCTACCTCTGCACTTGGTCCTTCTTATAGCACATCCAATACTTGTACCTGTTTACCTGGAGAGCTGATCGGGGTTCCTTAACAGGCGGCACTTCATTGGAAAATGATGAAGAGGTCGAATGTGCTGCACTTCCGACTTGAGCAATTTAGGATGAAGTTTCACGATTGTCTACCTATTTTAGTAGTTAAAAAAATAAAAGGTAAGTAAGTAAGATTATTCTCCTTTGGTATGGGCTTTATGTTATTCATTGCACTTAGCAAGTTTTTATCCTTCTTTTTATCTGTTTGAGGTAAACATTCCCTTACAATCTACACTTACTAAACAACCTTTCCAAAATCCTCTCCCTAGGTTATTTTGCCAGGATCTCATTGACAAAGCCAGTTGTTCTTCTGTTTGAGACGGGAATTATCTCTTTGCCTTACGAAACGCCTCTCCTGCCAGGACTTGCCGTCTGGGTATGGACTGAGCATTAACACAGCGAGAGGCTCCTTCTCCCAGGGTGCATGAGGCAGGTCCCTGCCGGGCCGGGGGGAGAGCCCCGGGTGGCCGGCCAGAGCCCAGCCGGGGACAGCCTGGGTGGCCACCTGGGAGCCCCCCTGGGGGAAGCTCCAGTGGAGCGGACAAGAGAAGCTGAAGCCGCCTCCTCTCCTCTCCTCTCTCTCTCCTCTCCTTTTTCTCGTTGCTTCTTCCCACGCTTCTCCAAGTGACAGAAATTTTTCATTAAAAGGAACGCCAGATTCCAAAATTCAGCTTCCTATTTGCATTCTAAGCCGTTAATGAAGCTATTTCATTATTTGGAATTTAAATGGAAATTATTTCTTTATCCTTCTCCTCCTCCTCCTCCTCTGGAAGAAGGCCAAGAGAGAGCCAGAGCTGTTTTGAATGTCCCAAAGCTCCTCAAGGTTTCCTGGGTTCATGACTTTCTAGTGAGAACATGGTGCTAGCTGCTTGCCAGCTAAATATTCTGTACGTTGCAGGAACATTTTTCTGTGAGGGCAGATGGTGTTCGACTGATAGTCAGAATAATACATGAACAGCAGAGAAGATGTGGGTTGATTAAATAATTAGCATACTGTGACATTCTATTGCTGCACTGTAACTTAAAGCTAGGTCAAAAACGTTGGTCTGCATTGCAACTCCCTCCCTCCCTCTTTTCTTTCTTCTGGTTGCTTTTATGTTCACTCCAAAGGAAAGTTTTAACAAAAATCAAATCCTTTCTTGGTAGCAAAATGTAGGATTTTGTTACTTGGCCCTGCATGTTACAGAATAAAAGTAATAACATAAAGGAAATTAAATTTTGTTAAATGAATTTAAGTTGCCAGGCAACCCATCGTACCCAGTGTGGGATCTACTCAAGCATTATTATGAACAAACGGCTTAATATGTGGCTCAGATCAGCGTTTAGACCAAAATGGATGAGCTGAGGAAACCAGGGCAATGGGGACCAGCGGGAGGACTGAAGGCTGGTTTTTCAGTCACCAGGTCCGTCTGAATAACTCTTTGCCTTCACAGTTTTTTTTGCATGTCCACTAGAAGTCTAATTAGTTAATCATATCAACTCTACCCCTTCCTGTCCCCCCACTCTGCAATTGTACAATAACAGTAATTACAGAGAGTTTGCTGTCATCCAGGGAATAAACATAGAAAACATGCTTCTCTCAGCAAGGATATCATTATGCACTAACTAAATACAACCCACTGAATTACTCATCCTCCTCTCTAAGTCCTGTCATCTATTCTGGTGTTTTGGAGACTTTCTGTGAATAAAAGCGAAAGAAGTTGTCCCACTAAGAAATCACTGTCCTGTAAAATGTTAGTGCTGACTGGAAAGCGAGCAGTGTCTTTGGCTGCCGTGTAATCACTGGCCAGGGTGTAGGGGAGAAGTTGCTGTGGTACCTTGCAGGTTCGAGTGTCTTTGGATGGTGTTGTACCTCCACTAGCAATGAAAATGAAAGAAATGTAAGAAGTTATATGCTACCCTATAAGCGTTAGTGCTGTCTCCAGAGTAGTCTTCTGGATGTCCCCAGTGCCGCAGCGCTAGTGTCTTACAAAGTCCAGGAAGAGTCCCAGAAAGCTGGTAAATGTCATTTTCTTGTTTCGCTGTGAAGTTATCCTTGCTGCTGTCAGTCCTTAAGGCAAGGCTTAAAATTTCATGTTTGAGAATAGTCATGGTAAAATTGACCAGTGGACACAGTTCATGACCTCTGCTAAGATGGGCTGACGTTGCGACTGAAGAGAGCAACAGTGCTCCTGGAGAGGCTTGAAAGGACGTACGTTCTCACTCTAGCATCTATCCGAAGAAAAATGTTTACTATTTCTGTGTCAAAAAGTTCTGCAAAACCAAACTATACAAGAAATGCGTATGTCAATGGATCCCCTCAGGGATTACACTTGGAAATCCAAGTTGTTGATGTTCTTTTGCTACTTTAGAGAACAAATGTTCAAAAGTGATATTAAAACAATCCAGTAAATTTGTATTAAGCTCTCTGAAAGATATTTTAATACAAATTCTATAGTTAACTATTTTTATTTCTATGAACAAATACATAATATTTGTATTGTGTGGAAGCAGACTATCAACCAAAAGTAATACAAAAATAAATCATACTCTTACAAATACATATTAGGAAGGAGGAAACCGCTGCTTTTAATGCAAGAGGATTGATGGAGACTTCCACTGTGCAACTCGCAGCTCAGCTCAACACTGATTTGCCACCTTCTAAAAGTCTGCAGAACCTTTTGCTGCTCAGGTGTGTGGCGTAAAGACCAGGTGCTACTCCTGAAGACACCTTCTGCCTCACAGATTTCTGGGTAAACCTATATCTGGAAATTACGTTCTTCAATTCCTGTCCTAAACTGTTAGTGGAATACTTGCCTCTTGCGCCAAGCAGTTGCTTTGTTCTTCTAAGTGATTAAATTCCGCTGCTGGGAGAAATTATTCCAGTATACTCCTGTTTATCTTACAAAATATTGCATAGCTAAATAAATGCATAATTTTAGGGTCTTGGGGTAATTACTGCTATTATTTTTTTTTAAGTAGCTTATTACTACAGCCAGGCCAGGAGGTTGAATCGTTGCCAATTTATGCTCTCCCTGCTCTTGAACTGAAGTAACGACATGATGAAGAAACTGTCTGTCTTGAGTAGAGACCCACAGCTACATTTCAAAATGTAAGATAAATTGACTTAGATTATGTACCTCAGGTTCATTTACTCATTTAATTTATAAAGTGCACCTTGAAAAACTCAAAGTCAAATGAAGAGAACTGGATTGGATAAGAACAAACAATTCAAAACTGGCATCCCTTTAGCTCAGTCACAAGCTGCAAACTGACAGCACTCCTGAAGTTCATATCCACCAGATGAGTTATAGGATTAATTTTCTCCCTAACCTAATGGAAGGAGGAAATCCAATTACGTTCAGAATCCTCAGCAAGAACAGGTATAACTTTTCATCAGTTATTAACATTTCCAACCAGAGGGATTGTTTTGAAGTACAGCAAATCTTTCCATCTTGACCTCTGGAAGGCTTGATAATGCCAAAGATAAAGCACTCACTATCTATAAAACATTAACAGAAATGGTCAGGTTTATACCAGGGTGCTTAGATGCCAATAGTGAAGAGGGCGAGCTGTGAGTACAAAGCAGATGATTTCTGAGCAAGAATATATTTGGAAAAGTATGTTTATGGCATTAAGCTGTGATTCTGAAGATCTGGGTGGGCTGTGGATAGTCAAATTCAGCTGAAAATCAGTGGGAGTGGTGGCATGATCGGCATATTCTAACTCAGCTGGTGATGCTCATGTCAATTTTGTAACAAAGCCCAAAACAGGGATACAGAATTACCTGCCACAACATTCTTATGAAGCTCCAGATATGAACAACTCTGCTCTCATTGTCATAATTTTGCTTTAGCAATTAACTATGTTCTTATAATAAATGCAAGGGGGCCTCATATTAGTGGGATGTGCGGGTGGTTTAGGGCTGATCATGATCACTTGATTTGAGGGACCCAAGGCATGCAGTAATGCAGTCATAGCCCACACAGCTGAAGTGGCAGCAACAAGGCTTAAAAAACATAAATGTTTGCTGTCTGAGTGTTATACAAGTAAAGGGGCTGGATCATGTACCTTATGAAATTTAGCAAACTTTATCAGTTATCGTCCTTTAATCTGAAGGAATTAATCCAAAGAAAAGTTCAAAGGATGAGATTGAATAAAAAGCTCACAAAGGTACCAGTTATGGTGTATGTGAGTCCTGGCCAGTCTCCATTTTTTTCTAGCTGCTGACCAAATGTGTTTTGAGTAAATCTGTTTTATTGGGAACCTGATCTTGAGGTTATTGCCCAGTGGCAAAAATCCTGACCAAACCACCATTTGGCTTTTTTATTATTATTATTATTTAATAAAAATCCCAACTCCACACATTTTCCTCATAAAGAAAACCAGCATTTTGAAGCTTCTGTGGGACGGGACTGGGACCCAGATGATGATTTTATACCTCTCTTGTACTGCATACAAATTACAGTGAAAAGGAGTTTATTCTTCTTTACTGCGCCTGCATATATTTTGTTTTTCTCCATTAGTTTAGATTATTCCTGTTTAACTATCGCAAATGTTCCTTGCTGGATAATCTCTCTCTTATTTCCTATTAATTGTTTGTCTGAATTGTGAAGGAGAGGTTGCCATCTCCTGCTACAAAATATGCTCAATTAGCAGTATCAATAAAACCTGCTAAAAAACCAAAGGAATTTTTAAGGTTGCATTCTGGATTTTAGCATCCATCTTCTGATTTACTGAGAAGGTAAAAGATGTGTATGAAGCATATGGATGATGTACTGTTCTGAAAGATGCTGTGACTAGTAGTGCTGAAACACGAGATACTGACTCAAAGGTGAATTTATATATACCATTTTATTTATTTGGGTTTGTTCCAAATAATGGTGGGATGAATTTAAGAAGCTGTTCTTTCTATCTGGGTGAAAAAACAAAAGCATTCAAAAACATCTTCAACTTGTTGCCTTTCTTTGGCAGTAGCAAATACTTGTTTTTTCCAGTTAGAGATATAAAACTTTCCAGTGCTTTAATTTGTGCAGTACAAAACTATTTTTTAAACTCTTGCTATGCAGGAAAGCATTCAGCTTCCTCCCTGAATTTGCCCATGGACTTCATAAGAAGAGGAGCAGCTTGATGGTCCTGGTGATCCAGTCCTGCTAGAGACCTCACCGGATAGCTATGGAAAGCCTCCAAAGGTAAATTTAATGTTCCCCAGTTGTTTATCAGCTGCATGCAGGTCTAGTGTCCCTGAATAATTCAGAGATGTTTTAAGTTACTCTCATTGCAAATGGCTTTCAAAAGGAAAACAAGCAATTGGACTGGCAGGGCCCAAAAATATCCTTGCTGTGTCCCTGAACACGTCTCCATTCATTCCCTCTCTGCTGGCAGGAAGCGGGTAACACAAGGCTTCGCATGTTTGTGCTCAGTAGCAAGCAAGCAAGAGGTTTATTTTAGTATATTAGAGTAGATACAGTTATGTCCAGAGGAAGGATACACTTCTTTGAGGCTGCACTGCATTTACTATATTAACCCTATTTCCCTCTGGAAAATTTGCTTCATCAAAGATGGTAGGGCAGGTCTCACAACATAGCTGGACTTCGTCTGCATTTGCATTGCTCTACAATGCATTTAGCCCTCCTTTTTTGTGCATTAAATTATTAATGCAGCATTCATCCATTTTTGGGCAAGTAAGTTGAATTTAAAATGTTAAAGCCTAGATGTTGTGTGTTTTGTGGTTGTGGAAAATTAAGTGAGAGGTGTTTCATAACAATAAATAATACCAAAAATTGATAGGCTACAGTTACTTTTCCAAGATGTAATTATGAGTTTGTTACTAATACCTTCAGTGCAGTCTTAATGAATTGTATGTTTAGTGTCTGCAAACATTAAACCATTTTCTTACATGAGTTTAGAGGATTGTTTTTAGACCTGTGCATGTGAGCTTAATACAAATGCTGTGCTGGTGCCAAACAGAATTTTGAACTTGTAGAGTGTGACTGAAGGAGACAGACAGAGGTTTTAGGGATCAGCACTATCTAAAATGAAATTTTAATTCAGTCATATATTGTACTTGTAACATTTCGTGTAAGTAGCTTCAAAATTAAATATATAGCAATAGAAGTTTTCATTAATAAATCTCCACCAGTCAAAAAAGTTGGCTTTGCTTTATTTCTCATCATGATAATTAGTTTTAAAAATGATTAATGACCTAACCTGTTGATTTTCAAATAGCCGGGACAGCAAACACATTCACTGCATGAAGGAAATACCTACACAATACCTGTAGCTATTTGTGTCTGTGTTTGAAAAAAACAAACCCAGGCTTTCCAAGTCAGGGAAAATTGATTTCCAAAGCATTGATTTCAGCCATTAATACCTAAGGTGACTGGAAAAAACTCCATGTATTTAGAAATTAGTGTGATACTAGTCTCTGGAAATAGATACATTTTGCAGGACATTTTGGGATATTGAAAACTGATACAGATTTTTAAGATATTAATCCCCCAAAATCAATACTGGCATATTATTTTAAGCCTTCTTTACTTCTTGCTCTCCGTAAAGCATTTACTAGAGATCTTTTCAGCTTGGGACAGCTCTGTCATTAGTGTTACCATCCATGCTGTGCTGTAACAAGGTACTGAAACTAGTAGAGCAAAATACAAACCAGTAAACAGCCTGTGGCATATGCTGGAGTGCAGCCACCCATTAACGAACCCACATATATGAACACATCCAGTAACACGGGAGATGCAGGGAGATGCAGGTGTGTTTGCTACACAGGTGGGAGCTCAGGCACAGTTGCATATGTAACACGGTTAATGTAAAGAAACAGGAAAATAAACATCTTACAAATTCTTTCATAGGGTAAACCAATAGTTTACTGGAGCCAGCAGCTCCTCAGGACCTTACCTCCACTAATTCATTAATATATTAGTTGTCTCTATGTTTTAAATATGTAACTTCTATTAGAAATTACAGGATAAGATAAAAAAAGGAAGAAGCTGCAAGGAAAGAGAGGAATTCACTTCAGAGTTAAAATCTTTATCATGTGCATAAATGATACGATGCAGTTCTGGAGGAGCACATTCTCTGTTTCTCTGTTTTGCGTTTAAGACTCTGTGAATTGTGTTGTGCTTGGAGACAATACATAATTGATAAGATGTAATACTGACTTGATACATTTCTGGCACTCTTGCATACAGTTGGTAACTGAGATAAACTGTTTAACCAAGAGCTGGGAGGTGACAAGAGAATTAGGGCCTGCCCCATTCGTCCTGAGCCCCACAAAAGCTGGGACTTACATTTCCAAGTATTATTTTCATATGTCTGGGAAAGACTTACTCACTCTGAGCAGCACACAGATGCAAGAGCATTCAAAAGAGACTTGTATATGAATACATAAAACAATATTATCTGGTCAAGTTGAAGATCAATTTCTAATTCAATACAAAGCTTTTATCTTAAATAAATACTTTAATTGCAGTGATCCCAGAACCTGGGAATGATAGGTGCTCTGCGGGGATCATATGGGCAATATTTTCCCTTTATTAGAAAGTTGCTTAAATCTAGGACAGTGCTTGCAACAATAAATGTAAAAGAAAGCTTTTTATAATAAGGTAAATGAAAGGAGGGTCAGATTCAGGTATGAATAACTATATTGTCACAGGGCAACTACTTTTTTTGAGATTGTCCTTTTATTTGCAAAAACAGTTGTGTTGGGATTTGGCAGTGGCATTCTCTATTCTACCCACGGTATGTGTTTCCTAGGGTGCAGCAGCTCCTTTCTGAGTTACTTGCCGTGCTGCAGAAAATGTGAAGTGTTGAAAACAGAGGAGTGAATGGGAGGGGGGATGGAAGTGGATACCCAGGGGTTATCACGGAAAGATGATTGCACATGAAGGACAAGTAGGTTGACAGAAGGATTTGTTCCTGTCCCCAAAACAGTTTTCAGTGGACTTGGGGATAAGGACAGGGTACCGCTTCTGCCTGGGAATTACAGAAAGAGGTTCTTGAAAAGGACATCTTTTATATCTGGTCAACTGAAGCTTAAAATGATTGATTGAAGTACTACATAGCTTGCTTGTGATGTATGGATATGTTTCTAACATCATATTACAAACACTGTTACCTTGTGTAGCAGAGTTAGCAATCAGAAACTTGTTATGGAAGTAATTTTACAAATGCTGCATGTTTTCTTGTGGTTGTAGCCTTTGAGCACTCTAGTGTTTTACTGGAAGTTTTCCACTAGGAAAATATTTACAATCTTCATTCTAATATAATTACGTGCTTTGCCTGGGAATTTTCATGGGCATTAATTTGGTTAATACTGATCATCAGAACACAAACATAATTAATTTCCCATAGTATTAAAATTAATCACACGGTTAAAGCTAAATTAAATTAGTGAACAGTGAGAATTAACAGTGGCCACATTTCTGATTACACCTTCTCAAGGTATCCCAAATAAAATCTTCACTTACATAATCGAGATGGACCACATGTGTGTTTAAATAACTATTCATCAGTAATAAACCAATTAGAGAGTAAAGAAGAACCAGGGCTGACATTCCAGATGTGAGGGAATCATTTAATCTTTTTCTGAGATGCAGAGGGAATTTGTTTTTACTTATATGCTTTTGTTTCTTCTTTGCTGAACAAAAATAAGTAAGGGAGTCTGAAGAGCAAATCCCCCTCACCTGTGCTCAACAAAAGAGGTCCTCTAGGTCTGTTGGCTTCTTTGTGCCATTTAGGAGATAATGCTTTTAGAGATGTCTTCTGCACCTGGGGATGTGGTGTTGCCTGGGCAGCCCTCCACTGAAGGGTCGTATCATTTTCCACAAAAAAAGGCAGTGGTGTGCCCTCTCCTGCAGCCTTGTTAATTGCCCTGCACCCAGCTTTTACAGCAGAGTTTGGGCCCTGGGTGATTTTTACTGATTGGGTCAGGTGGATACATCCAGTGGGGTCAGATCAAAGAGGATCAGCAAAGCTAAATATTGTTGCTTTAGGACAGTTCCTGTCCTGATCCCTTCTGATCCTCCAGCTTCCTAGGACTGGGGAGAGGCAAGTACTCAAAACCCACAGTTTCCTCAGGTCTTCCTCCCAAGGAACCGGCATGAGGAAAGCTTTAGAGATCCTTCTTTGTGTGTAGCCTCGTCACGTTGTTCTTTCCGTTGGAGGTGGAGAAATCACTCTCTGGATTTAATTGAAAATGTAATTAGGGTTAACCTGAATTTAAATAATTGTTCAACGATTAAATAGCTATTAGCATGCCCTATCATTTGCTATCAGAGAAATGCAAATACGTGTCACTGCATCAATTCACTGATAATTGTTACTGTAGTTCCTCACCCCACAGACCTAGGACACTTTTGTTCTTATATTACAAACCATGGCGTTTGCGATAGCTTCTCTGTTAGCAGCAGTAAACTAAGGTGGGTGTTGGCAGAAATACAAGCACATATTCATTCTGCGTTTGCAAAACATTTACCTTCAGTGACGCAAAATGGAGTATATCCAGAAGTAAAGCTCTGTACATTTTAAGATAGTTTTATAGTAATGATACCATCCGGCTTCTGTTAAAGATTCAACATTTTAATAGCACTGGATGAACAAGATCTTTTGGCCTGAGCTCCAGAAGTCCAGCATTGTCTAAAAAATCGGTGTTATTAAGAATAACTGCAGTCAAATGTAGCATTATGTAATTCATTTGCAAATGGACTCCCTGTGTAAGAACTTGGAAGTTATAAGTTTGTTAACTTTGTCTTCCCAAGCTGTAAAAAGATCCCATAATAGCCATTTCTCTCGGCGTGCCAGGTGTTGAAATTAACTCTGGAAAGCTATGTAACACATGATTCAAAAGAAAGCAGTATCTAAAGACATAGTGTCTTGTTATGTGCATTAATTACCTCCAACAAGAACTCAGTAGCAGGTAAATATAACCCATAGTATTTTTTTTTCTTTGTTAGATGAAGACACGTCAGTTTTAGTAGTTCTATAAAATATTGGTCCCAGGATAAAATCCAGGAGGTAGGTCTAATCCATGACTATTTTTACATGAAGCAGTCCTTGATTTTGAGAACACTGTCACCATGTATTCAGAATATGGTTTGATCTGTCTTTTTAAAATCACATTTCTTTGAATGTAGATTAGATTTCTTTTCTTGGCATTCATTCTTGTGCCACCAGTGTCAAAACAGAAACCGCAAGCATTGTGATAAAAGAAAAATTATTTCATTTCCTTGCCGCTTCTATAATTGCCTTTGTGTCCTTTTTTTGAACCACTGTTCTGTAATTCCTCAGAGCCAGTCCCTTCCATGAACAGCAGTTCACCATTCTGAACCTCTGTGCCTACTATGGCAACAGGACCTGAAAATGCAGTGGAAAAACTCTGATCTCTCCAAATTGCATGGCAGCAAATAAACTGATTATTTCTCTCCATTCATATTAATAGATTTTGTTCTCGGAGCTTAATTCTGATCACTGCCCTAAGCAAAAGTGAGAGCGTTTAGTTGAGGTATAATGTGTTGGTGATAAAGCTGCCCCCGACCCTTTTCCAGGTTGGACAAAATTAGCGTAAGTACTTCATGCACACAGCTGCAGCCTTCAGCATGCAGGAGCTTCTGCATCAGCTTCCCTTCCCCGAGAGGAGATTTTACCAGTGGAATGACACTGGCATGGATTCATCAACCATACGCCTCCTCTCGCCTCCTACTCACTCTTTTGTACTGTCACCATGGATCAGTGTAGGAGCGCAGCTTCACAGGTCAAAGCCTGGTTAGACTCTGCTGAACACGCTTCCTAAGTGTTGTTCTCTCTGTGCCCAGATAGCAGAGTCTATTTCTTTGGGCAAAATGTAAGCCAGATGGGATAATGCATTTGAAAACTTGAAAGTCAGATCCTTTGAATTTTTTGCTTTATGATCTTAATTTATGCACATATGAAAGTGAAATGTTTTTTATTCTTTCTCTCCTTGTCTCTTTCCTATCCAAAGTATAAAAAAAAGTCAATCTTTTCCAGTAGTGTTTTAAAAATTGTTTCTGAAATGGAGAAAATTTGGAAAGATAACCCATGAAAAACTGTTCCAACAAAAAATTTAAAAAAAAACATGAGCTTTCTTTTTTCTTTCACTTGTCAGATGTATAAGGAATACCTGTCTAAAAAATGTTGATTCGTCTAGCATAGCATGAGCAGTGTGTGGTAGAGCTGGCAACAAAACGCAGCTCTCCAATACCTGCCCAGTTCTTTATTGTGATAATTATTCTTTCTCTCCCTACAGCTCCTCATCTATTACAGTGCACATCTTACAGTTTCTAAATAAAGGATATGAGTTTTACAGAGAGGACTTTCCTTAAAAAAATTAGCATGATTGTGGTTTAAGAGCTCTGTTCAGTGTGCGCTCTGAATCAGAGAAGGCTCCAATGAAAACAAGCATGCACCAGGAAAGCAAAGATCCATTCTCCGTGTGTTTTGGTGCCTTTGGTTACTTCAGAACAATGTGGGCACATTTAATGAAATGCACTGACATTTTCAAAGCAGATTTCCACATTCTGCTGCTTCTGTGCAAATGGTAGTTTACTGTGGCTTCTGCAAGGGACCACAAAAATATGTTTGATTTAGACTTTGACTTGTTACAAATCCCCTCATTGAACCAGGGAAGAAGTAGAGACCATAGATAGGGGAAAGGTAAGCATAGGTTAACGTTATTGAAACAATCTTTTCCCCTAAGCACACTCTCACAAACAGCAAAGTTTGTCTAAACTTTCCAAAATGTTACTCTTAAAGCTGAGACTAAAGGTGGAAAACGTTGGGCAAATGTTTTAAATTTGGCAACTCTGTAGGCAATTGGAAACAAGACATTATGGGTAAAGTTGGGCAACCAAAATAATGGAGAGCTAAAAGGCTCACCCCATTAGAGTTATTACTAAAAAGGCTATATGGTCATTCGCAGACAGTGATGGCAAATGTTTGCTTATTTCCTTTCCAGAAGCAGAAAGTTCTAGAAGGTTGGCATTTCGCTTTGATGTTATGGCTCAGCTTGTTGTTTTTACACAATGATACATTCGTCACTGGAGTCACTCAGGCCTATTCTCTGCCTGCTGAACATCAGCACGTAATTGCATACTTTCTGTTCAATCACGTATTGCTGGCTCATTTAGGACACAGAGCAGTATATTATCTTTAAAAATAAATGTCTGATCATTAACTCAGAAGATAAATGATATTCTTTTGAATATCTAATCTGACTGGTCTGATACAGCTGCAATATGCTGGCTTGAAACAAATGCAGACTTTTAGAAGACCAGTATGTTTTGTGGCTAAAAACTGTGAGTGGGACTTGTACAGCATGATTCTTTTTTTGCATAAAGCTGAACTATCTCTACTCCTTTGGCCTTAATCATATCGCATAGGCACATAAATCTGCTAAAACTCCCCAGTATAAATACCTACAGGCAAGGTATAGTTCAGTTAAGGACTTTCAACTGTTGAAACTGTAAATCTCTCCTTAAAATTATGGAGACTTTTTCTATATAAATAGGACACTTTATCCATACATCACAGTTGAAGCCTTGATCTCTAAGCTGTGCCTAAAGGTAGCTAATTACCAGCTCAAAGTAACTGAGATAGAGATGTCCAATGACCTGCTCACGGTCATACAGAAGGTTAGTGGCAGCAGTGGGAATACCAAGTCTTATGACTTCAATCTTGCGCTCAGTGCATTAGATCACAATTGTCTTATTTATGTTGCTGTATTTTCTGAGGGGTTGGTTTTTGGGGTGGTTTTTGTTCTTTTTTTTTTTATTTTAATCAGATGCTTGTAAATTAAGTTGCTGGCTGTAATCAGAAATGTATTTATCACTGGCTGGCTCACAACCAAGCACACTGTTATTTTTGCAACAGGACAGCATGTTCCGCTCATTCCAAGGAAAAGTTGATTATGAGTGGCAGGAGGGTATGTCGTGATTTTGTTGTGACCGGTTGTCCTCTATTGTGTCACTATTGCAAAAGGCAATTAGTTTCCTAATTCTCATTTGGTGCAACAGCACTTACTTCAATGAACTGTAGTTTTAGTATGTTGATAAAATGAAGCTCGGTAGTTTTATAGTTTTATGAAGCTTGTCACCAATGGAAAGAAATAATCCTAACAGGCATGTTGTATAACTGAGGAAGGGCAAGAAGACAAAAAAACCCCACTGCGTATGCTTCAATAATCATGAAGAACCCTAGCTACATACATTTTTTTCATTAAGCAAGAATATTTTGTGGTCTATAGCCCATCAAAACATCAGAATGTAAGCTCTAGTGTCTGTTTGCTGTGCTATCATGGTAGCAAAAAGCTTCCACTTGAACGCTGGCTATCTAGACTTAGGCAGATTTGCCTTAACTAAGAGAATTGTACTCTGTGCCAAGAAAAAAGTCTAGTAGTACTAGTCATTTGGATGGATTAAACAATGGCACTGGTCTGCTAGATTGAACACGCTGGATTTCTGTTTGTCTGTTTCTGATAGCAATGTTAACATGCAATTGGGTGGCAGAGTGTTTCCATGCAACATCAGGCCCCATATGTTATCTCCTCTTACAGTTTGTATACTAATTCATTTAGCGTAAGTCTAAGAATTTGTGTAAGTTCATTAATTCAGTTTGTATATTAATTCACAATTCATGAATTGTGAATCTTATCAACTTCTTTTAATAGCTAAATGAGTAAGTACTTCTTTCTGTTTCAAACTATGTTTTAATCTAGAGATAAGTAATAGAAATACCAGTGCAATTTTCATAAAAAAATACTAACCCAAGGGAACTCAGCCACCAGAGAAACACTGCTGAAGATGAGATCTATTTGAAAATAAATGCCCAAATGGCTTACGGAAGCAACTTTTCCATAGAGAGAATCAACAAAGCCAAATTGCTTTACAGTGGTGTCATCTTCTATGTTATGAATTGCCTGGTATCAGTGTCATTGTGTTATCCATACCCTGAATACATCTTGTAATGTGTAAATTTACACCCTAGAGATATGCCTTGCATTTAATTAGTGCAAGAAAAAATTTACCTCATTGGATTTTCATGGCTGGGCAAAGTGACCATAGTACATCTAGACCACCCAGTAAGTTTAAGGGATATAGATCCCTGCTTCAGGGAAGACTGTTCTTTAGCTTCATAAAAAGCTTGTAAGCCATTTATCACACCAAAATTCTTGCCACTGGGTGGTACAGAAAAACCTGTAACAGGTCCCTGTACACTACATAGATCTCCAAGACATTCTCAGTAAACTTTTCACCCCTTACTACCTCTTTATACCATCATAACATGCCCAATGGCATGCAACACATACCCACATATCAATAAATGGCATGAATCTACACTCTGACGGACTGCACATAGCTCTTACATTATTTGAGACATTCTGAGTAGAAAAAAATCATGTATACAATAATAATGTCTTAAGAACACAGGGGCACTTCATGAGACCAAAAAAGAACCCAGGGCCACATGCAGGGTGGAGACAGTTGGCTGTGCCAACTGACCCCAGAGCCACAGGATTGTCCCTATTCCTGTTGTATTGAGCAATGTGGTTACAGCTTTTATGTCACTGTTATTCATCTCTAAAATAAAGGAAATTTCATTTCCTTACCTTGCAATAATATTGTGGGGATCAATACAATGAAGATAGTAAACTATAGGATACTGCAGATGTAAGATAAAATTAGTGCAAATTATGCTATGTTTCTTCATGTAGCTACCACTTATGTTCAAGGTTCAGTCTGTCTGACATACATACACTCATTCTCATTATTGTTGTATCTGATTTTATTTCTGATTATGTGCTTCTAGTCTAGACATGATCCAATTTTTCTCAAGTATTTTGCCACATAATTCTTTCCTACTATGTTTTCTGCTTGTTTATTTGTTTACTAAAATTAAATCTTCCCAGACACAAAAGCCTTGATAGTCAAAAGCATTTTTTAGGATGGCCATCCTTTATACTTCTCTTTTGTAACTAATGAAAAACCTAAGGAAATGCTGACAAAAAAAGCTCCTCCTGTGCATCATTAACCTGTACACAACGAAACGTATGTAGATTGCCTAGTCATTTAACATTTTAATGACAGTAAATGCTGACTATGAGATAAAAAAATAAAACAATTATACAGTACTAAGAAATTAATAAAATTTAGCTGTTGTTAAAAAGCTTCATTCTATGTCTGCAGTTATTGCAAGCTGAACCAGCTCTTAATGAGACTATAACCAAAGGAACTTGATTTCTCTTTGACTAAAATATTCTATTATGCAACAAATGATTAATCTCATTAAATAATTTAAAAGAGTGCCAGATCCTGTCCTAAACTACAGTGATATAATTCCAGTGGAGTACTTTTCTCTTTTGGAGAGTCACACAGGCTGCAGTTGGAAGAATATAAAAGGTGAGGCTTGGGAGCGGGTTCAAATGAAATGGAGAGCCAAAGAATGACCTACCAATGATGCTAAGTGTGTGTAGAGGAGAGGGGATGAAGCACACAGTTGATAACCAGCAACAACGACCAATGACTTTGGGAGAACTGGCAAAGAAAATCATGGTGGAGAATACAACTTTCACTTGGACCACCTCTTGGACTGAAAACAATTTTGGAATCCAACAAGAACTGCCAAGGCAAAGCAATTGTGTAGATTGAGATCAGTAGTGGAAAGATTCCAGATGCGGGGGTTAACATGTAGCTGGAAAGAATGAAAGATAAGTTTAATACTGGAAAGGGATGAAGGTGGTAGAAAGTTAGAAAGCACCATTCTAGACATCTGTTGCCTGACAGTTTTAACAATATTGTAATAAAAATCCCCAGCACAGTAACTTGTTTTTTAGGATAATTTTTTGAAGTTTCGTAGTAGATTCGTGAATATTTTTCACATTTCTTTTCCATTTTCCATCACATTTTTTCCCAAAGGTACTTGTGCGTCTACCTCTCTTAGAAAAGATGTGAGTACTAAATGAACAATTAATAAATCTGAAATTAAACACTGTTTTATTTCAATTTGTCTACCTAAAGCTTTTTGAAAAGCAGAGAAATTAAGACAGATCTTCTTGTGAAAAACATTTAGATGGCTAAAGTAAGTTTATGCCAAAGTCAAACTCACATCAAGCAGAAATAAAGGTTTTAAAGCTATATGGCTAATGCATTACTGCCCATCATATGTTTCCATACATCACAAACACACCTCATCCATTTCCCTACCAAACCAATCCTGCTCTAGTGCCATGATGCCCTGGCAGCTCTCCCTAGTGCCAGCATCCCTGGGGGAACCACGTTTACTTGTCTGATGTTCTAGGGCTGGAGCTATTCCTGTAGAAAACCTCCTAGGCTAAATATACATGTTTGCAGTATTCAAATTCTTTATTCTGTATTATATATCACTTTGTTTTTTGTATTGGAAGAAGCTGGGTTTTAGGGAACGAGAAAGCAGGTGAGCTGACTGGCTTTTAGACAGCTTGTTTTGTGTACTTCAGTTGCAAACTAACCTCGGATTAGTTTGTTACTGAGTTTCCTTATTTTTTGTCATTTCTGCCTCTGTGAAGTTCCCCACTGATGAGTATTTGCATTTCAGAAATCTTTGTGGAAATCTCTGCTAAATAACAGCCAGACTGGAAGTTGGGCAATTTTCAAAATCATATGCTTAAGCTATCAAATATGAAATTGTTTTAATGAACTAATTCAGTACCTTTTTATTAATTACCGTAAAATATGTAGATAAAGCCTGAGTGCTTCATACAAAGAATACTCTGTGATTTTGCAGCTCTTCTGCAGAATTTTTAATCTTGCTGTAATTGTATAAAGGAGTAATCTTTAAAAGAACCAGGACTATACTTCCAGTTTACATATAATGTGTTTTTTTCACAGAAGGAACTCTTTTAATAAGGCAATAGAAATGTTAATCAAAAAAATATATTTGGATAGGATCCTGCATTTAACAGTGGTTTTAACAATTCTGCAAGTTGCATACATTTTTACTAAAAATGTTTCTTTAGATTCGATACTGTCATTAATGCATCAATAGAATATTTGTGGTGCCATCAGAATGAATGACATATTCTGGTAGTTATTTTAAAAGTAAGAACAGAACATATGTTCAGAAACAGCACTAAGAACAGCTCTGCTAAGTCAAAAAATCAGAGTAGATCATATGTTGCTGTATACCTTTGGAATATTTGAAATAATTAAAAGGCACACTTAAGCTTTTACCAGTAAAAAGAAGCATGAAATTAGACGGATGCAGCCTTTTGAATTATTATTACTTTTAAAATAAATTTTACAATACTGCTCTGAGGGGCTAAGTCTAATGGGAAAGTACTGAGCACTCCATAGGCTTGAGCTCTCAGCTGTGCAGGAGCATACACAAAAGAAGTCACTGCAATTAGAAAGAAATTAAACACAGATAATATACTCTGCCCAAGCCTCCCGCTAGGAACAGTTAAGGATACCAGTTCGTTCTAGAAAGACTCTAAGAGGTCTAGCTGTGGCTACCGGCTTATCCGGTTGCTAAGGGGACAGTGTTTGTCAAGTACTTTCTTTTGTTAATAGATACTGTCATCCTTCTCTACGGAGGCCAGTTTCTCCTCCTTTACATGCAGAGCAGCTACACAAAAATACTCCATGCAATCCAGAAGTGGTGGCTTGGAGCTAAGCAGGTTACAGGTGGGAGGGCAGAGAAACAAAGCAGAGGATCAGAGAGTGCACTGAAGGCAATTAGGGGGAGATGAAGACTGAGAGCAAAGGAAGCTGTTTCATGGCAACGGGAATGACTTTGTCAAGGTTAGCCAAGAACGTCAACCGTGGGTAGATTTGGCCAGGGCTAGTCAATAAAACAGGCCTGGCATACATGCTGTAAGTAACTAACATTGTAAACCACTTCGCGATTCTGCTACCATTTCCCCTTCCTTGGGAGGGCAATTAACTCCCTGTGCTGCCACCACCGCCTATGTGTGCACCGCTTTTACGAGCTACCTGGGCCACAGGGAGGTGAATCTCTCCCACTCTCGTATTTTCAGCGCCAGTTGGTGAGCAATCAGCTTTAAGAACACCCTGACAGAAAAACCTTCATACCATTCAAAGCAATTTGAAATGAAAATGTTTTAGTAACCAACAACGCGACAACTTTAGCTCTGCCTCCGTGCGTGCTATGGGTTTACATCCTGATACAGCTCAGTCTCCATTCAAACCATTTGCAGCCTCTCGTGCTATCGGATCAGGTTGTGAGAGCAAGGTCAATTTGTGCTGGCATGGACCGCAGTGCTAGGTTCTGTTAGCATCCAGGATCTTGTTCTTTCTAAAAATAGCCCTCCAAGAGAGCTGGATCATGCCTTCCCTTCCCCTTTTAATATTTTAAGTATGAATAACGGAAATTGAATTTGGTTTTGTTCCATGGTATTACTTTTGATGGCTTTTTGATGAAGAAGATTTATTCCATTAAAAAATAGACATGGCTTTCTGAATGGCTGTTTGTTCATACTACTTATCTGCATATTTTCATATCATTATTGTATGCTATGGATTCTCTAATTAGAAGTCCATAGAACTGTTCTGTAAGAAAGTACTGTAATTCCCATCCACTTGTATGTTGAGCGATTCATATGTGATACCAGTCTTTAAAAAAACAAGGTTTTTTGTTGTTGTTCATTTGTATTAAATTGTATGTGTTATTTTGCAAGTGTAGCTGAACGGCTCATTTTTCATATTTTGTTTGGAATTGTGTAGGCCATTTGCTGGGCTTCAAGATTTTTAGCCTGATTTCCCAGGCAAATGAGGCTTTTGTGAACATGCGCTCTTTGTCAAATGCTTCTGCCTGTCAAAGCTGAGGGAAGCCACAGCTTTGAAATGGTTGGTCAAGTTCATCAAGATTCCAGAAATAATAAGGTTTTTTCTAGTTTCATGGAAACTAACTTCCGTGTAGAGGAAAGAGAATGAAATTAGTACCCCCATTGAAGGAAAGGCCAGGAGAATTCCTCAATCATGACACTTCATCATTTAGTTTTTGTTTGGCAGATCCTTGACTCTTCAAACAGCATGTGCAAAGCTCTGGAATCATTGCAACATGTCCTGGTTTTGCTGGGGATGTAACAGAGGATGTCATGGGTGTGAGCCAGGGACATCCCGCTGAGGAGGGACAGAGATAAGTGGTGAAGAACTGCATCTGCAGGAAACCTGCTTCACTAGTTCAGCTTCTCTTGGAAAAAATGGCAAGTCCATGTGGATTTTGGATTAATTTGGCACAGGATTTCTTGGCACAGTTTTGGTTTATAACTTCTGTGGTTTGTGTGAGCACATGTGCTCATTGATAGGCACATTTCTTTGGAATTGCACGTAAGAGTCCTACCTGTGTATTCATGACACTTTTGTTTTCGAACAGTGCAAGGCAACACAGTGGAATAAAGTTTATTTTAATAACTTGAGCCAGTTAAGTTTTTTATGAGTGTAACAATAAGAGTCATTATCTAATTTATCCAGTTCTGAAGTTTCCATGTGACTTGTGGCTAACTGAACATCAGCTAGAATAATTAGGCACCAAAAATAATGTTTTTATGTTTTCAGTTTTTATTTCTGTAACCAATGCATTGTCCATAGATTAACAATGTGAAACTGAACAAAACCCTCTTTGCTTTATTTGCTCCTTGTCTTGGCTTGTAGGACCTTTTCCAACTGTATCCTAGTGGGAAATCTGACCTTGTGGAGTCCCCGAATTTGGCAGGAGGAAGGTGCTGCTGGAAATACTCTTTTCCAGTTTCTCAATCATTTATTCATGAAGATACACATTGAGTGGTATTTGGCCAAATCATTTGCTTCAAGAGTCAGGTCTATGATCCTTTTCCAACAGTTGCAGACTTGAGGGTATCTGGTAGATCGCTCTTACCAGGTGTAGCTATGCAGGTTCTGTTAGAGGGCCCAGGCTGTCCTTCCTAGCTTTCAAAAACTATGAGAAACTAAGAGTCACAGATTATTTACTTAGTGCCAACAACCTGATAATGAAAACCTTAATACTGAAAGATAAGGTATTTAATGTTCTAATAAAGAACACTTCGTGTGAGAAACTAATATGGATGGATGTAAGTTGCAAATCTGATTGGCAGTGTTCACAAAATTGCTGCCAAAAATTCTCGAGGGAAGATGGAAACTAATATCCCAGATCAATTAGGGCACAGCTCTGTATTATAATTCTCAGCCATCTTTTCATCTGCTGGAGCAATAATACCTTTGGAAGATGTTTCAGAGGTCACACTTTAATGACAATGTTATAGGTTAGAGCTTTTGAGTTTGTTTGTTTGTTTCAATGTTGCTGCACCAGATTTTTTTGCATTCCGATAGATAATCTGCAAGGGTAGGATACCCTAGAACTGCACATCATTCCTCTTCTTGCTGGGACTTTTGTAAGGCTCTTGGTTAAAAAAAAAAAAAAAAAAGATAATTCCAGTGTTGCTGTTCTTTCAAAATCTGTTTTCCTTCCAGATTGAAATACAACCAGAGAAAAGGCACACATATACACAGACGTGCGGGTGCACGTACACACACACAGACACACACTCTCTTGGAACACTCCATTCAGTGAAATTTCCACCAAGGGTCGAGTTATCTAGCAGAAAGATTTTATATTGATAAAATCAAGATGGTTCATTTAAATGTCAATATTGTGTTAAAATATAACGTGAAGTAAAAGGCTTGAGATTAAAAGTTTTTCCTGAAAGGGAAGGCCTTGCATATGATCTTAATTTCGTCCCCCTCCCCAGTGGCATTTCAGTGAAATCATTATGTTTCTGCATCTGAATGAAATGGCAACATTCCACTGGAAAATTTACAGCCAGCTGTTTAAAGCTTTCTTCCACTGTTCATGTAATTGCGAACCCATTTTGTTCACGTCATGACAATTATAGATTGCATATCTGTCTGGCATCTTAATTAGTAGATTAGCTAATCTAGTACTTCAGCCTTTCTGGTTACTGATAGCCTGTGCTTTCTAACCCTTCAGTTAGTCTTTTCATTCACATATGCTATGGTTTTCATATATTCTAGTCTTCCTTAAGCATAGGCTCTTTAGTCATATCCCTAAGGTAGAAGAGAATTCAAACAGGTTTGGGGTGGATCATGCCTTAAAAGTCCAAAGAATTCGTTTATAAAAAGGATCGGATAATGTAAAATTATGAGTCAATCTTCTGTAAAATATTTGCTGCTTTTGAGAAAAATCAGTGCAAAGTTCTGCTCAGAAAAAGCAAATATTTTTGTATAACCAACACACACAAAAAATGTATAGATACAATGCCACTCAGATGTGTTAAACAGACTTGGTCTTAAACAGAAATGTGTCTCCATATATAAAAAGCCTATACTCTGTCTCATACATATATAATATTCTATTACTGTACTTGCTTTCCCAGTAACAGAGAGGTTCATGGTCTTTAATGTATTTATCCTCCTATGGCCCTCACATCAAAGTTTCCAGCAGCTTTCGATCTTATTTGCCAAAGTCATTTCACGTCAGTGCAGTGGGATAAGTTTCTCCTGTGTAGGTAGTTTGTTGAAAGCTTTAGCATTTACGGGATAAAATTGATCCTATCTGTGTCAGTTGTATTACTGTGGCAAATTTGCTGTCAGCAAATTTGTTGTCACAAAAGGTGACAGTGAATCGTTTCTACACGAATGATTTATCACCATTACTTAAGGTCTCGTGTTGAGCTGTCATGTTTGTGTACAGCTGTCCTTTTCTGCAAATGGCAGACTCGTAGCATCGCATGTAAATGTTTTCAGCAGAATGAATTGCCCATCGGATTTAGTAGAAAGCCTCTGACACATCCAAACTGATCAGCTGTGCTCCTTCTATGCAGGGAATGGATGAAGCTATAGCTTACACTGCCGCAATTATACCACGGGAACAAAACCAAAATAGCTGAATATTGGAAGTTTGTTCAAGACTTATCCCTTCTGATAACGTGGAAGAATGAGACTCCTATAGTGGTGGGCAGGAGTGACTGATGTCAGAAGTATCTGTGTTTGAATAAAGCTTAGAAATTTGGAACGTGTGCTTGTGAAAGTAAAGCACATAGAACCAATTTGATTCAGCACAGCTCTGAAGAGTCACGTTTTGGTTCCTCACACTTACTTTTCATACCATCTCTGTGTTAATGTGATCTTTGTTACTCCTATCCTGGAACTGTTTTTCCGAACTGAGTAAATCACTACATTGGTAGAAATTTCATTTTTCTTTTGTGTTTTGAAAACCAAAAGCTTGGACCACGAGTTTGAATCATAATGTTACTAATTTAGAAACATATACTCATTCTTCACCCTCAAAAAAAGTTTGTCCAATTGTACAAACTTCTGCATCCTACTACGTTCATTGCATACACGAATCACAGAAATGTGGTAACACACGAGGCCCTCCAAAAATTTTAGATGACTTTTTAAACATCTCACAGACTGAATCCCAGATTCTGTACAGGTGCCCAGGGGAGTTTTGCTGTCATCAGCAACTGGTAGTTCCTTCATACGGGGATGCTGCCAAAAGCAGGGGGAGAAATAAAAGAAGAAGAGTAACAACTCTAGCTATGCGCTTGATCCCCCAGGAGTCTTCGATCCTGTGCTCAATACAGTAACATCGTCAGAAAGATGCCTATCAAGAGAAATCGTACACAAAACTTCAGGGCGGGAACACTTTCTAGGAATGAACAGAAAATCATCGGGCTATCTGAGGTAAATGTCAGTGCTGGTACAGAGAAATGTATTTGCCATTAAGCTCTGCTGACCTTTTCTCTTTTAAGGTCCTTTTTACAGTTGCTGCTTGTCTGGACAAATATGTCTGTCATTTGGGACTTGTGTTTTCCAAGAGGGCCATTTTGCTCAAGCTGACTTTGCTTTTAAACTCCTCACTTTTAAGTTGCTTTTTCTAACTGAGGTGAAGAATTAAATTGACAAAACACATTGATTTTTCCATATGACAAAACATTTCTGGAGGCTGCTAGGCTGAAGGAGATTAATGCTTCCAGGATTTGAACAGTGACTTAACGTTTGGCAGAAAGAATATATTGGTACCAAAGATATTAATCCTGATGATCTTGTGAAAATTTTCCTGTGTTTGGCCAGGTCATACATGTCCGGAAAACCTGTTTGCCATGTACTAACATGTTCTGTTTCCTTACAGCTCCAAATACTAGCAGGACTTTCCTACACAGCAACAGAGTTTTATGTACATCCCATTGTCTTTCACGACATAAAATCCGTAACACAGCCGATCCGCTTGGCTGTTTTCTCCGTTAGTCGCAGGAGCCATGCATGGCCTGGCTCAGACGTCCTTCTGGCCGCGAGCATCTTTGTGGTAAACGCCACGGGGCCTTGAGAGACCCTGTCCTCTTCGCTTACCGTGCTGCTCCTTTTGCATGGAGCTTCTCAGAGGTGAGGAGGAGAGCACAGAAGAAGGATGTCCTTGAGGGAACAACAGCAGCAGAGCCTCAGGGGAAGAGAGGCTGGTCTAAGTGCGAGGGAGCTGGGGAAAAGGCATGGATGGGAGAGGAAGGACCTGTGGCAGGTGGGACAGAGGAAAGGGTAGCAACAGAGGCAGGACCTTGAAGGTTGGAAAGGAGGAGTGAACAAAGGGTGTAGCCACAGGGAAGTGCCTCCCATTGCCAAGTTTCAAGGAGAGAACACTGGCCCCCCCCAGCGAAAAAATAACCCTGTGTAAGTACTGCAGATCCATTAATCCCTTCTCATTTCCTTGAATCCCTTTTAGCATTGAGTTCACCTCAAGCCTTTGTTGAAGGTTGCTCCTGTGAATTCGAAGGTGTCAAGCCCTTCTGAAGACTCACAGCGTGCTTGTGAACGTGGCTCCACGTGAGAGAGTGTTATTTCAGTACTACACCCCCAAAACTATGGGAAATCGGACGCTACGGTTACAGAACGTTACGGTTAAAAATGGAAGCCGCCAGACCCGAGATTTACCATCTCTTTATTCACCACAGAATCCTGATTCACCCTCCGATGCCATCTGTCTCATGCGCCCAGTCAGTCAGAGGTTCGAGGGGAGCGAAAAAAAGAAAGTCTGTGATCGTGCAGCGACGCTGTGTCGTGATGGGTTCCCCGCGCTGTGGAGCAGGCCAAGACTGCACGGGCAATCTTAATTCCGACATTTTGCTTCTTTCAGCTGCTCTGCGTAGCAAAAGCGAGACTTATTTCAGCATTCTTACGGCGCTGTGCAGGCACTCCGTGCGGCCGCACCCGTGTGGACAGCGGGAAGCTCCCCAGGCCTGACCGCAGGTGCTGGGTGCGCGAAGTTCTGGAGATGTTGGTGGAACCGCAGCCTGGCCGGAACTGGCGGTTTCACAGCTTTGTTTTCTGCTTCAGCCAACAGCTTTGGGTAGAAAACCCCACGGGGCGAAGACGCGGGGCGCGAAGAGACATCCCCCCGACCAACGCCAGCCTTCTCCCCCTCCCCGCCCCGGGGGGCGCCGAGGACCTCCCGCACCCCCGCCCGCTGAGGGGAGGGGAGGGGCGGGGTCTCCAGATGACTGGGGGCGGGGTCTCCAGCTGGCTGGGGGCGGAGTCTCCAGG
>Ga0065711_1033272_pt1 | contig 25807 bp, 10 predicted proteins | sample Hoacrofraction12_FD_59098 | JGI IMG/M metagenome (GOLD analysis project Ga0065711, IMG submission 59098) | Hoatzin crop microbial communities from Cojedes, Venezuela - Epithelial fraction 12 v2 (version 2) | ecosystem: Host-associated > Birds > Digestive system > Esophagus > Crop | place... | reverse complement strand
GTTGTGGAGTCTCCTTCTCTGGAGATATTCAAGACCCGCCTGGACAAGATCCTGTGCAGCCTGCTGTAGGTGACCCTGCTTCAGCAGGAGGGTTGGACTAGATGACCCACAGAGGTCCCTTCCAACCCCGACCATTCTGTGATTCTGTGAAAGTATCTGATGGACTGGGAAGTGTTTATTTAGCTGCACTCGTGGTTCTTCCTGACAACCTGACTACTCAAACTACTGTGGCTTAAGTGGCTAGCTACACCTACAGATGTTAAAGAGGAACCAAGCTATCTGCAGCCTTGTTTCAGAAACCAAACACCTGGCTTCTAGTCACACACAGCTGAAATATCCCTGTCTAGGCGAATCCTGTAAGCCACCTACTCTGTTAAATACTGTATGAAACCTGCATGTGGGAAAGCACTACAAACTGAGCCAAGAAACTGACCAACAAGCTAGACTTTTTTTGTAATGAGTCCAAGTGTTTGCTACAATATTTACTCTTCCTAGTAAGCACACTACTACTGTACAAGTACTAGGCTGTATTGGCACTGGACACATTAATGGATATTCAAGTTGAACATTGAGTACTTTTAACTAAATCCTGCTAGCTCAGGCTGTCCAACAATTGTACTCAAGTCCATTTACCAAACAATTGGCTGAGCTGCATATCTACATAACAGATCCCAGGATAAATAATGTTACTGTCAGAGACAAAATTAAATGGCTTCACATTGAAAAGTACACAGTCCACCTCTCAGGTTATTTCATGCAAATATACTAGGGTTTTAGCCCTCTGATGAGATTTGTGTTTAGCTCTCTTGTAACATGAGAGCTCTAAGCCTCAGTAAAATCAATGAGGACATTACAGAAGACAATATTGATACTTCAGCTGGAATGATCAGCAATTCCTCTGCAGGGCCTGATCCTTCTCCTACTATAGTTAAGTGACAGGCACAAAAATCCCCAGGATACAAAGCCCCAAACCCATCAGCTCCCCATTAATATTCCTAATTTACTTTATCATGAGTATAAAAATGCTACTTTAGCTTGAACATAGCTACACTTCCCACAGGTAAAGAGTATTTGAGAAAAGCTTTTTTACCTCTGTTGGTTTGTAGCAATCTACAAGAGTTTCCTAGAAGGAAAATAGGAAAACATCAGTTCCAATACAGAATAACAGTGAACATAAATAAGTCTACAGTACGAAACCTAGCAATGGAGTGGGAAAAGAAAAGTAGCAAGAACCAAGAATCACTGGATGAAGATGCTATTGAAAACTAAGCACTGTAGCAAGTCACCTTTGCTCCCTAGGTGGATTAGAATGATTTGCAACAGGAGAGAAATTATAGTTTCTTCCTCCATGTTGGAAGTTACAAAATTCCTCTCCAAAAAAACCTGAAAAGTGGAGAATCCAAGAACATTTCTCCCAGCAACACACGTATGAAAGATAGCTTTCTGTAAGGGCACGGCAGTCTTTGTCATGCAGAAGTACAGATCTAAATCAAGATACATGTATCTCTATTAAGACAATGATTTTTCTTCTCTTCCTCATTCTTCCACTCATTACTTTTAACTCAAGCAGGATTCAGAGAATTAGAGAGCTGGTTTGAATTGTATAGTTTCAGCAGACAGCTTCTGAATTTCCCTACTAATTCCCATTGCTGACCACCTCCTCCATTCCTCAAGCTTTTAGACAGGTTACTCCAAGATAACTCAATGGGTTCCAATTTCTAGTCAATATAGACAGAAGTAAACAAAGTTTCCAGTATCATAAAGACAAGGGAGGATTTCTGGTCTGTATATGCCTGTATGCATATTTCCGCTCCTGCAGTCAATCACAGAAACTATCTGGTCATCATAACTGACTCTCCCACACATAATTTTTCTGTGTGGCTGTTCTTTATTGCATTTTTTTTTCTATGTTATCTGTTCTTTATTTTATATGCATGTAAAAATAAGAATGAGTAGGGAAAAAAATCAGCACTTTCTAATTTGTCTAAGCATATCTCCATATATTGCTGGATTTTTTGAACTTTTATTTACTCCAGTTGTCATCTATCTTCCAGAAATTTTTTGTCCTAAAGGATTTTGATTACCTGTGTACAGTTCAGTAGATTATGCTAAACTCAGACCTAGGCACCTCCCAGTTCTAATTCTATGCTTACAGTGAATTCAAACACAAGATATGGACCCAGATGCATTAATTCAGCCACATTCCAATTTAAAATTAGAAAACTATATTACCTGTAATTTGAGAGCTCTCTCCTCTTCATTGGCTGCATCAAGAAGGTCATCAATGTCAATTTCTACATCTGGCATCTCTTCTTCCTGAAAAGCAAAAACTCCCACTTAGTCCATAGAGATATCCTTCAACTAACCTCAAAAGCAGCCTAGTGATGGCACACATAACAACCACATCTGCCTGGAGCCAGACAAAATGGAAATCAGTAAGGCACGGTGGCTCGCTTCCTTGCTCCCAGGCCAGCAGAAGGCCAAGCCCCAGCCACACAGGAGGTGGCTGTGAAGGAACAGCTGCTTAAGAGCTGTCAAGGGTTGTGTGACTAACCCATGCCCAGCAGTACAAGTCAAGCTATTCTCACAGTATTGGGCAAGAGGATGAAGAGGAAGTAGATAAAAGCTGCAGCAAGCCACGAAATTACTTTGAAAACATTATCGATTGGACTGATTATTTTATTACACTACGCAAGATCTCCCTTGCTCAAAGCTGGCTTACAAGGATGACATACACGCACCATGAAAAGAGCTCAGATTTCCATTGCCTACAGTGAAGCACGAAGTCTAAGGCATAGAGTATTTTAGGGAATTTTTTTAAACTTCCTCCACCCATACACTTCTCCCTTTGCATCACCAGCACACAAGACATGTTGTTCCCTGAGTCAGAGCAGCAGTCCACACATTCTGAAGGACCTCCAAGCTCTGGAATCCCAATGACAATTCACAGTCTACAGATATCACTGTTTATTTGCTTTACTGTTACGCAAAAAAAAATGTTCTGCTGGCCATTTTTTGCATTTTCTCATCATAAAAGGCACTTCAAAATGGTAAAGCAGCACCTCACCGCGCATACAAAACACTCTGGTCTCAGGCTCTCCCCCACGCTAAGTCCCACCCTCACAGTGGCCTCAGTGCCACAGACACACTGTTCCTCCGTTGCCCCTGCTCCATCCAAGCCAATACACAGGCACTGCCTGTCTGTCATCTCACACAAGCACACCATCATCGATTGGCTCACTGGCGCTGCATCACCTTGGCACCTCTTGAATGAATGCACGGACCTGAAAGTGTCCAAAGGGGAGGGTGAATCCGAGCGTCAGGAGGCAGCAACAAGACCACTCTCCCCAGCAGCAGCTGCCTTCTTGTACCCCACCAACACTTTAAGATCCTTTAAGGAATCATTTTGACAAAAGTGTGGTGGTTCCATCAATTTGCAAAAGTTTCAACAATTGTGAAATACTTTAACAGCTCCAATAGCAACCACCACAGGTAACAGCAGAATTACACTTCTACTGGATATTACTCTTTTACTGGATAAAACAAGAGTCCAAACATCAGCAAGGAAGCTAACAAAATCGCTCGAGTTAATCTGATGAAAGTTAAGTACCAAAGTGCCAAATAACCACCTACACCAGAAGCTCCAGCCAAAATGCCAACTACTCAATGTTTATCTGTGCGTGAAGAAGGAGGACAGAAGTAGGATGATTAAGTTCCCCATTCCCCACCTCTGAAGGAAAGGGTGCAGGAACAGGATAGCACAGCCACACAGGCTGTTAGACCTAATAAATGAGAATACATGAAGCACATCCTTTGCCCAATTAGCAGGTTCACTCTTTTTCAGCATGCATTTTAGTCAGAAAGGAAGTGTGGGCATTTACTGAGATGAATCATAAAAATACTAGTTAGTGTAACACAATCTGGCAATAAGGGAGTTTCTAACATAATGCTATAAACTCATTAGCAATTGAAACAATGGGGGGAAGAGGAGAGAAGTCTTCCACAGACTATAAAGATACTCAGCAAAAGCCATCAGAGTTGGAAAGGATAAAAATTAATCCATAACAGTGGTACACTTACTTAGTAGCTTACTATTCTAACTCTACGCAAATTTGCATGCCACACTAAGAACCAGAAATTCCCCAAATAGACAGCAAACCTCCTGAACATTTTATCTAAGCAGCTCATTATAAATCCTCTTTAGATAGGGTGCCTGGAGTTCTCATTAATACTGTAAGCTTATCAAACTATGCATCCATGGATCTGCATAAATGTCCACTGTGCACCTGTCTGTGCTCAGAAGTGCTGTTGACCACATCGAATATTTTGTCCAATACACATTTTGAACTCTTACTTGTTGGAGTGGCATTCTGCCAAACTGAAACACTATTGAAAGGTGACAGCGAGAGGGAATTCCCTAGAAGGTATATAATGCTTTTTTGTGATCACACTTCATCGAAGCTGACCGCTCCTGAAAGGTTAGTGTTACTCTGATTGGTACAAGTCACATAGGAGGAATCTTTGCTTCCATCTCTGCTCACTCTTATGTTCAAATCAGCTTTCTCCTACATCTTCAAGGGTCACACTGCCATAAGTCCAGAGGGCAACTGTACCAGTAACTCACTGAAGCTTTGGTATAAGATGTAACACAGCTCCTCTATATCAACAAAAGCCATAACAAAAAATAAATTAGGAATACCTCGGGAACAAGGGACTATAGTTGTGTCTGACACACTGGCATTCAATGAAGTTACATTTTCTGTAAAAGATCATGCATATCTTCATCACTTCACAGCAGATTTGAACTCTGATACACAACACAAATGGAGGGAGGAAGCCCACAAAGATAACTTTCGCTCTTATTTTTGGATGATTGAACAAACATAATCAAAGCTTTTTTCCCCACACCTGAACTACTGTGCCTGCATGATCTCAAGAGTTTTATGTTAGGCATGAAAAGCATGCACTTAGGCCAGGAGCCTGACCACTCCACAACAGCTGTTATGACAGAGGAGAGGAAGAAACACGTTTTCTGTTTGCCTGATTTTACTGGTGAGATAAGTGCGGTTGATCCTACTACAGTTGAGCGGCTAGATACAGATTTGGCTGGGGCAAGCCTGAAAGGGGCTGTGCATAGCCGAAGGGTGGTATTTCAAGGGTCTTGTGAATGTCATGGAGGCTATGCAAGGAAACCGAAGCACTGCCATATTCTCCTCCAGTGAAAGGGAAATAAGGTGTTGCAAACAGCAGATGACGGGGGGAAAAAGAAACCACAAGCAGCATGCTGACAGGAAGCAGCCTCCAGAAAAGCTAAAACAGAAGAGGTGTGGGGGTTGCAGCTGCAAACACCCATCAGTTGAAACAGTTGGGGGAGGGAAGGATGGACACTCTCCTTTCACACACCGTCTCCAGTTTGCATTAACAATGTAGGCAGGACATGAGCTGGTTTCTGACCAAGTATTCAAAAGTGCAAAACTACCACCAAAGTTAGCTTCCATGCTATTTAATGCAACTTAAGTTCAACCTTGCATTGGAAGACAGCCCCGTGGTTATTTAAGTTGCGTTAATTCGTTGCAGGCTACTGGCAAAAGACCTTGGGATACAGACATGCATTAAGTAGGAAATAGCTGTAGCATTTTAAGACATTACAACCTCTCCAACTGCTTGCTATTTTAGGCTCTGGAGAAGGTGATCACTGCCCCAACAGTGAATGGAAGAGAAACACGTAAGCATCCCTTAGTGAGACCAGACAAAAGGTCTGACAGCCTCCGAAACCACCTCCCACAGTAGCTTAAGCCAAAGGGCTGGATTTTGCAGGGGGAAGACAGCACCTCCATACAGCAAGAGTGGGTCTGACATCGTTACAAGTATTTACTAATTAAACATATATCCAAGGCTTTAAAATTTACAGGGCAATAGTTGCCCTATGGATAAACTTCCCACTATAAACCCAACTCTCAAATTAGCCTGCTGTTCCTCATCCTCACTGCTCCTTCACTGTGCATCTGCTCATTCGCATAGCTGGGAAATAATGAAATATGTTTCTTTGGTTTTTACTTTAGATTTTAAGTCTGAGAGAGAAAGGAGAAGTTAAGTGCAGCAAGAAAAGTTAAAGCCATCACGCGTATAGTCAGTTTAGAAGCAACCTGAAAGGACAGCAAGACAAAGATGAAGCAAAAAGAGGGAGAAACAACCATGTAATTCAGATTTATGAAAGCTTCAGATGATATGTATCAGGGATTTCTCTCAACTTCCTGGAAGACAGCCAGTGTAAGTGATCAAAACCAAACTAGAAAATGGGACCAGTTCTTCTAGAAGTATCTATTTAATATATGAAAATATTTATTTACTTTCTAAGAGACATCTGTTGGACATCTAATACAGTTAGCTCTAAACAAGTTCATCTGCATATATGGACGGCACTGCCTCAATGCAAGATAATGGTTTAACTCTCAAGATGACAAATAAAAGTGCCACAAATTACTAAGACTAGAAGTCGTTGGCTGCATATGTAACCTGACAGAATTATGAATGGATTGCACTTAATACAGATAAAAGAATACTACCAAATAGTCATTCATATGAAACACAAAGGAAAAACCTGTGTGTTCTTTGCTTCAAAGCATTCAGTTAGTTCTGGGGACTTACAGGTCAGGGCAAAAACAGATAGAAATGAGAATAAAAAGAACAGTTTATCAAAAATTATGAATCCAGCATAAAAGAAAGCTCTTTTTGACTTCAAGCTAATTCTAGTCAAGTGGACAGTCAAAATACAACACCTAAAACAAAGCTGTTTGTAATCCAAAAAGGCTGATTGGTATGAACAGAAGATTAGGAAAGAATGTTAATGACAAAGAAGAGACTGAGAAGTGCCATGCTTGAGGACACTTGCAGTAGTAACAAGAATCCTCTGTGGTACAACCTAATTAAGTGACCATGTCTTCTCCAATCCTAAAATATTAACAGCAGTAACACCATAGCAGCCATGATGATCTGATGTTAGACATGCAAGAAAAAAAATCATTACCTCTCATTTCTGTTGGTCCAGATGAAGTGGTTCATGCAAAAGTGAATACTAGTTTGCACAGCTGATAATCAGTGAACGCATTTAGGATGCTGCTCCTGGTATGATACAATCCTTATCATGCAGTTATGTACTATTTTCTCCCCCAACAATTAGACACCTATCTCATTAGCAACCAGTCACCTGAATATGACATCTCAAAGCCAACACAGAGTGCAAGGCCCCACACTCCTGAGCACCCGCCATCCAGTCTTGGCTCCAACTAAGAGTTACAAGAGCCCATGTTGCACCCAGGCTGTTCTAACCAGAGCAGCAGCCTCTTCTACCAACACCAGGTCTACTTTTCTTCACCACTCTTGTTCATTAAATAGAAGCATAGAGAAATTAAAGGCAAAGTTACCAGATTCATCCGCTCATTTTGAGTCAATGATCATACTGTTTCTGAATAATTATAAGTTATCTGTGGCATTGTGCCTATTTACAGAAACCTTCTCCTGTGCTGAGCCAGTCTTCATGGCTCATGAAGGATCATGAGGATAAAGTTAAACACCCAGAAAGGGAGGGACACTAAGTGCCCACCTGTCAATAGAATGGCTTATGCAAGTTGCCCAGTATCTCACAGGAACACCAAGTCCACCTATAACTACATAACATGGTATGAATAGCTGGATAAAAGCCAAGCACACACTGGTTTATCTACAAAGTCTAGATCTGGTCTACCCTCCCCGCTGGAGCTAGCAGGGGACTGTGCCCATAGCCTTGCACACACACCACTAGAGGGAGGTAACACTTTACAAACACAGCAAGGGCCCCTGAAGTTGCTGGTAGAGCACAGAAAAGTCTTCTGGAGACCTCAAGTCAGTTCTCAGGTCTGGAGAACAGCAGTCTAAATTTTGCCCTCAAGCACTCAGTTCCCTCTGGTCCTGTTCTTAAAAATTTAGTCCTTGGCTTTTACTCTCATGGCTTGGTTTCTGCCAGATCCTACCTCCTCCGCTCCTATTTTTTGAGGTATTGCTTCTACCTCCTTCCTACATACTTCTTCTCAGCCGAAGGCCAGAAGAAGGCCCGCTGCAAGCAGAGACAGGAGTGAGACTAGGCTCCCAGGCACTGTGAACAGGACTCCCTGCCAAGATGAACTGCAAGAGCTCAGCCCCTCCTAGTTCCCTACAGAGAAAGCTTGTTCACATAAGAATCTTTGAGCTTACTGCCAGCTTTTACAAGTTTGGGCACGTGACAAGCACAAGATAAAGAGGAGGGGCGACACTTGACTAAACTGAGAACACTTCCATAAACTGGCCACAGGCATCTCTGACACAGAGCAAATCCGCTCCCCCCTAAACTTCCAAGATCAGACATACTACAGTTTCAGTTAAGCTGCTGAAAGTCCTCATATAATGTGGAACACCACTTTTTCCTCCTGATTTCAGTCTCAGCATCAGAAATAACTGAACTCTTACCTAAAAATCTTTCCAAGGTGTTCCAGGCAGGCACCTCCTGCGAATCTCTTCAGCTCAGATTATTTCAATCTGGACAAGCTTAACATTTTGGAAGTGTGTTTTCCAGTTGTTAAATGAAGAACAATGCCAAGAACAATGTTTATGGGGCTCTGCATGGAGGAATACACACCTCGCTGTGAAGCAGAGGGGGATCTTACCTAGGAATCATCTGCATTAGTGCAGCTTTCAGACCAAGAGAATAAACCCTGTTGGCAGTGTATTTACACTCAGGTGCCATAGTTCATTAACACAGCAATAGGACTTCCAGACCAAAGCTTACCCACATACACCTGGCTCAGAAGAAAGAGCTAGCTAAAGCCTGTCTGCATCTGCCAATTCACCCTGTGTTGGTTAGTAGATAAGTGGGCAAATAGCCTGAAGCTTGTATTAGGAAGAGAACATCTTACTCCAGTGAAATCCAAATGAGGAGACCTGTTGAAGATTCACATCTGCACCCAGGGAACAGGGAGCACTCTCAGGCTCCCAGATCCTAAGTGTAACCTAACGGCATCCCAGACCATGTCAGTATGCAACTTCGGCATGTGCTGCCCCCAGACACACGATGAGAAAAAGCACAGGGCTACATGTTAAAGGATACTACCACACTCCTTGGACAACTGGAAGAGCATGCCCATCCCACCATCCAGCTGGCCTTCACTGAAGCAACACGGCCAGGAATTCTTTCCTCTCCTTCCTCCCCTTACCCTAACACAAGTAAACACACCCTTCTAACACATCCACTTCATAATACAGAGACAGATTTGCAGAAATAACTTTATTGAAGCCAGTAAATTCTGGAAGGACAACACTGATTGGGTGGAGGATATGACAGTGACTAAATCGCTCTGCATTTTCCAGGCTAGTACCTTCTGTATAAGACATACCTTCGATATATCAGTATGTCCATACACATCGTTCAAAGCAGCTGATCGACAAGCAACTCACAAAAACGTGAGTCCTGTGAGCTGAAGCTTCAAAGAGCAGGGAGCTTGCTCTTGATCACCAACGAGCAAGGAAAAGCAAAGACTGAAAGCTCCTGCTTTAGCTTTAGATCAACAGCGCATTCACTATTCCCAGTGAAGCACTACATAGCTTTCATGGTATTGTCAGCCACAAATATTTGAAAAAGACACACAGGGCTGCACAGGCTGACAGTAACCCCTTGGTCTAACACTCACATCTAGATAAGCAAACTAGAGTATGCTCTCCAACAGACAGCAATGGAGTCAAAGGGAAAATGAGACTAGGGGCGAGAAGCGCTTTTACTCACATTTCATATAAGCCACTTGCAACCATTTTTGTGAAAACACAGTTCCTTTTTACAGGCCTGGTAAAATATCCTAAAGTTAACCCTAGTTAAAAAAACACTAGCCCATGGTAACTCTGAAGCAAATGGTGTGCTTGGCCAAAATGCAAAAAAACAGACAGAGGAGAAGGATCCTGTGATAAAGTCTCCTTAATGGCTGGGACTCCTACAAGTTTTGAATATTTGGGATCACCGATTCCTTTCTGCAGGCTATGAAAGGGGGTAAGGTTAGCCAAGAGAGATGCACAGCTGAAGTGTAAGGGCAGCCTCAAAGTAGCTCAGCCTCCTCCATACCCACCACCATCCTCATTATTTCCTGCTCTACAGGCAGCAGACTAGTTTGAGCAATGTGTCCCTTACAGGCAAGAGAGGGACCCAAAGTTTGGATTTAACCAGCCTCCACAATGACAAGTTCAGAGGTTTTTAGAATGTAGAGGGATGCAGTCAAACAATAGGGACATGGTCCCTCTGCAAGTTACATTATCTGAAAACATAACTTGTCAACCAGTACTCTTGCAAGCTGCCTGGAAAGCATAAATCATTAGGGTCATAGGTTTGGGGGTTTGGCTTTGGGTGGTGGGAGGAAAGAATTCAGGACAGAACGATGTCAGGCAGGACAATCCAGGCATAAGGATATCTGCCTAAGCAAACTGGGACAATACTCCTGTGTGTTAGTGTTACTTAGCAATAGCCAAGAACAGCTCAAACTTCTGTATTTAAACAATTATAAAGAAAAAAATATGGTGCAACACAAATTTAAAACAACTGAGTATCACTTAAGTATAAGGGCATCTTAGTGTCCACATATGTGCCAGGAGTTAGGTACAGCTGTAGATTCAGAAATCAAATGAAGTGCAAAATCTACTAACAGGGCAATGACTACACAGCACACACAAAACACTTAAAATTCGAGTTATAAACCTCATTAAAGCAATTAATAACAACTGATATTTTCAATAAGCAGGGGAGGAGCACCCACTCAATCCAAGTTCTTCCATCTCATTACCCAAGCCAGCTCTTTCTCTTCCCTCAGTCACTGTAAACCGTTGTTGTTTGTTTCAAGCTGGCGCTGCCACAGATCAGCCTCTCCTCTTGGCTCTCAAGCAACTGCAGAGCAGATGAAGCAGCCAGATGCTATTCCAATTACAAGTTCCATTCAAAGAGCCAGCCCCTCCAAAGCAGTAAAATGCAGCCTGAATTTTTATTCTAAAATAGCATGAAAGTACACCAAAACAGCAACAGCACAATCCTGGCACTTCAGTGATACAAAAAGAAGCAACTCTGTTGTGCCCTTACTTCAGTTGGGGTGCCTCTGTCAGCACGGAGGGATCAGAGTTATGGGCAGAGATAAGAACACCATCCCTCAACACTCCCTTTATGGGCAAGCCTTTGTGAGAGAGGACAGGGAAAGGACCTCCACATCCAGAGCAAGGGTCTCCACCCAGCTTCCCTGAGTATCTTCACCCTCCCTCAGAACACAAGCCTGCCTGCACTGACACTCGACACAGAGGCAGCTGCTGTCGTCACAGATGCCGCCGCAGTTTTGCCTTTTCTTCAGTTAGAAGGCTAGAGGGCAGAAAGAAGATGGCAACACACTGTTATTTCCTCTGGACAAACTTCCTACAGCTACAGCCTGCCCAAATGCTAAATTTAAGTCAGGTGCTTAGGTCCGACATCGGAACACAGTTTGCACGTATAACATTTTACCCAGTGTAAGGGGTGGGAGAAAGGCAAGACGGCCAACTCTGCCAAAAGTCAGCTGGAAGAGGGGGAAGGGAAGGTTAAGTCAAAGCACATTAAGACAGGTACAAGCACTGCCAAACCATTCACTGAAGTTACTCAGGGAAAGGGAGGTAGGGCCAATTTCAGAGGACAACTCTCCTGTTACTGTGTTCTAATGCACCACGGACAGATGCTACACATCACATCTAAACTACCTTGGTGCCACAGTTATGCCCACACAAGGCTTGTAGTAACACATGGAACCTCTTAGCATACAAGAAAAGAGCAAGTAGTTGAAAAACTGTTCACATTTTCTGTGTTCACATAGAGCATGTGAGGATGCCATGGTGACCTCAGTCAAATACTCCAAAACTGGCTCTGCAAAAGAGGAAACCTTGGTCCTTCCTTTCCACAGGTCTCTGTTCTGCTTGTTAGCAAGGCCACATAGCTGCTATTGAAAGAATAATGTGTTAAGAGAACTAAACTAGAGTTTTACCACACTTCAAACTCCGCAAATTCAGTTGAGGCTGGGCTTGCCTAGCAGACACGCTGCGTACTGCTGGTCACCAACACACCTGTCACGTTTTCTTGGCTGGAAGGAAGACTTTCTGTGCTCTTTCAGAAGGCCATGCCTTTTCATTTAGGCACCTTTAAGAGGCAGCATGGGCTGGCTGCCACAATTCACTGGCTGCGTTCTCCCACCAGCAGCAGGGAGGTAACTCTGTAAGTATGGATGCAGCCTGCAACTCCGTAAACAGCACTGGAAGCTTGGGCAGGCACCTCAGCCATTGAAGGTAAACAACAGATCCTTTTACTTTTCTCCTCACTTCTGTTCAAGAATGTTTTCCCTCTCAGCTTTTTTTTTTTTTTACTATTCTGTGAGAGCTAAGGAAGTAATTTGCAGAGTCAACAGGAGTAACTTTTCCTCTAATTAGCTGCTAAATGGGCTTTTGTAGAAGTAAAAAATGCATACACACACTACTTCATTTTTGTTCTGGTTTTGCTGGTGGGTTTTTTTTTTTTTTAGCAGATTAATTTCTTAGTATACTGTGTTTTAACAGCAAGTTTTCAAACAGAACCTATTATGTAGGTAACTGAAAATACTTATCCTAGGCCCTGGACTTGCTATTTTTAGTTTGGTATTTATCTGTTGCTTGAATGGGTGACTGAAACACTAGTCAGGGGTCACACACTTGCAGTGCCAACTCTGGTCTGTCCATACACAGTAGTTCTTGTATGAGCAGCTGTTTCGGAAGCACTTGCTCAGATCTCCTGCTGCAAAGCATCCATCAGTGGGAAACCAAAATAGGCTCTGACTTGGAACAGAACAGCTTCTAGGAATGCCACGCTGGCCAAAAAATACAGTTTGGCAAACTTTGCTTGGTTCGTGGCCCCATTGCTCATTTAAATACTTCCACTGGTTCATTTAGGAAATGGAAGTTGAGAGTCAGATACAAGTTATTTGCTCTTATTTTACCATATGGGTATTTGCTAACTTCAGAAAAAAATCTAACAACCCTTAAAAGTCAGATGGTTTTAACTGTGACAGTGATGCAGCTGCCTAGTACAACAGAAACATGGCCACATCTCTTGAACAGGCAGAATACCCCTTTGTGCTTTCCTCTCCTGGCTGGGAAATCTTTTGCCTAGTCTACAAGGAAAAGTCATCATGATGCCAAGGTAGACCCAGCTGGTAAGTTACAAAAAGGCATCTTTCCCTAACACTTCTCTATAGACAAAATCGCACAAGCCAGTAAGAAATATACAAGGAAAGGTCTATTTCTCCACCACTTGACAATTTAATAAACACCTCATCTGAAAAGTTTGTATCAATTGAAATGGAAGATAAAGCAAATGCTGGAAGGTGAAAGCTGAACATACAGTTCAGACTGTATTCTCTGCCATGGATATGGGTATATTAATTCCTTTCAGATGGGGGATTTTCAATGGAAGCATTCAGTTCTTTTTCTTGCATTGAAGCATTGTCTTCCCAGTTGGTTTTTTAACTGGGATTTCTGTCTTGCGGCATCATCCCTCCATCACACTTGCAGAAGTACCATTTCACTATCTGACATAAGTGCTCACAGATCCTATATGTTATCTCATCCCGTTTTAGTTAACATCCAATTGCCAGTAAGTTTTAGCCCACTCTTTCTTCCAAAATCCTTTTATTACATCTAAATGTAGCACATTCAAAAGGAATTTAGGCTTTCAGCTTCATTTTAGGATACCTCCTTTTAAAAACTTTAAGTCTGGCAAAAATGTCTTCACCTTCATTTAGTTTCAAGTATTCACATTCACTCTTTCCCGAGAGCCTCTGAAAAAACAGGTTGTAAGGAGGCACTACATTCCACATTAAGAGCACATCCTTGCAGGCAGGGCACTGAATGCAAGATAACAGTTCATTGCAAAGATGTCCAAAGCATCACTAAAAGAAAAGTTTCTGGCAAACCCTTCTGAGTCCCAGCTCCTCTAGCATTCTTCTACCTGTTTGACTATGAATCCCCCTACACCCCTATGAGCATGCTCACCTATCCCAAGAGAAGAGAACCTTTGCTCACTGCCAAAGATTTGCACTCTAAACTACCAGCCAACCTTATAAATGGTACTGCCATCTTGAAAATGCAAACTGATGAAGTATCATTTGACAGAGTCTGCAGATGACCTGCAACAACTGTTTCAAGAACAGATACCAGCCTAACTGCCTTCCAAGGTATCCTGCAGCATCAGGACCTCCCACTTCAGCTCCCAGGATCCTTAAACAGTGCACTTCAATTGAATTCTCACTTCACTGTTGGTCAGGCTAAAATTTGTTCTCTTTCTCCTGCTTCAAAGTCAACATTCATCTTTCTCAAGCAGATGTCATAAATATGTTAAAATATTTTCCTTCATTTTTTAAAGACACAAACATGCAAAGTCAGGACTTAGCGAATTCTAATCATCTGCATTGTTGCAAATCACAGAATCACAGAATGTTCGGGGTTGGAAGGGACCTCTGTGGATCATCTAGTCCAACCTCCCTGCCAAAGCAGGGTCACGGTCACAGGCTGACGAACAAAGCGTGTTTCTCTTCCCAGTGGCATTCCAGAAAATTAAGAGTTACGGATGAGATGGATATATTCTTTCTTTTGTTTTTTTAAGGAATAAAAGATTTGTGGTTCCATAACCACAGCCTGAAGAGTCATTTAAGGCATACTGAAGGAGAAAAGTGTAACAGAAAGCAAGATATTTGATGCTTTGGCTTGGTATAAAAGTAAAAAAATGAAGTCATTCTGAAGCATCTAATCTACTCACAGCTTTACTTTTTAAATGCTAAAGAGCCCAACATCTTCCAGGACATACTATCTTGCCGACAGCAAAGACGTGGCAGACCTTTTCACACTGGGTAATGAAACCTTGTGGTGGACTACATGATTATGACAGTGTTAGCAAGCCCAAAACAGAAAGAAGGCAAAGTGCTGAGGTGTCACTCTGCTCCTCAGATACACAAACAGCCAATATTTTCCAGCACAACTGTAAAAATTCAAGATGCTCATGCAACAGATTCCAGCCCTCACAAATCACTGTAGCTGAAAAATGATGCCGGCAAACAGAGCAAGTCCAGGACTGATGAGAGCCCTGAAATGCTATGAGCTTACAGGCTGGCAGTATCAAGAACAGAGAAACTGTAATTGGGCTGAACTGAAGGGAAAGAACCCCAACAGGCTGCTGAAGGATGAACACTAATTTCTCCCCCCTCCCCCCCCTTCTTAACAGCACAACTCCCATGTACATGATAAAGAAAAGAACTGCTTAAACTTATTTCTTATGACTGAAATGCAGCCCTGGGAAGGGACTGTTTTTGAAAAGTTACATCAAGCCTAGCCCTTCATTACTGGGTTGCAGCCCCGGCAGAACTGCTATAACCCTCACGTTTTCAAGTTAAAGAGTGACAGACTACTCTTAAGTATGTTAATTAACACAGGAGGCAAAAAAAAGTTGCAGAGGGGAAGAAGGTTTGAAGGGGAGTGTCATTTTCTCAAGTATCCCTTAAATGCCGGAGGAAGCCACCATCAATCACCAGGGATAGCAAAGCTGCCCAGAAAGGAGAGAACTCGCATGCGTACTCAAGATCCCATTTCTTCAATAGTTTCCTGGTTCTGTAGGACAGCACACACCAGGACTACCTGGGATCCAAAGCACTGCGGTGGGAATCAGAGATCCTCTGCAACTCCTGGCAGTCCAGAACACAAATCAGAGCAATGCTTCTGGTTAGCATGGAGTTTCCAGAGGCCAAAACGAGGAGGTGTTAGCAGGGGATTTGTCTGCAGCCAACCAGACACAGCTTTTCAGACAGAACCCAAATGAGCACAGCAGTCTTTCAGTTTTCTCTGAAGTTATTTACCTACTATGCAAAGCATTTCCAGCAGCTTAGGTATATTAAAAACACAGCCAAACATTAGCTTCATTCAGCGTGATGTTATACTGAATTGCAATACTATTTCATGCTACACCATCCAACAGCATACTCTATACACAGTGTACACATATATACACACTAGCCCTTCAGAAGCATGTTAATCGACCACAAATATGCATCTACATACACATATGTATGAACAGTTGCCTGTTGTTACAGAAAGTTACCAGAAGAAAAAGAAGCTGTACGCAGATTTCTGCAATGAAAGTATAGGTAGCAAGGCCTTCAAGAAGCACAGCTTGCTGTAGCACAGCAGAGCATATTAACAAGCCATCTGTTCATTATAACAAGCTCAACAGGATTCAGCTTCTAGCTGCAGAGATGCTACCTACAGCGTGTCCCTTGATCAAGTAGACAGCTGTTGGATGTTGCCAAAGTCTTGCCACATCCCTCTCAGAGAACATGTTATGTGTATCTGCCACCAGCACAGTCTGGATCTAAAAACTGCTTTCCCAGGAGGCTGTGCCTTTGAGCAGAATTAGTCACACTAACAAGCAGCCTAGAGTCAGGTTCCTCCAGCCAGAGGTATGCAGGCATAACCAAGGCTATTTGCTGAAAGCTCTCAGCTTCTGCTCTCACCTCAGAGAAAGACACATTGTATCTCGACGAACAAACACTGAAAAACATGAAATGTGTTCTCAGAACAGGTGCTGGCTCTTGAAAAAGAGACAAGGACAACATTTCGCTCTAGTCCTCTGCAAGGAAGATGACCAGTCTTTCAGTCTCTCCCTGCCTCCCTTTGCTATGCTTCTCCCTTCAAACGGAGAAACTGTGAAACAGCTGTTGCTTTTGCCGGCTTTGTGAGAAGCAAAGAACAGCGGCCAGAAGTAGCAGCAGGGGAACAAGACTGTAACACACTCCGGGCCCCATCTGTTGAGAATGGGTAACAGAAGACAGAGGCCTCCAGCCTACAGTCAAACAATTTCTCTCACCACCTATCTAATGTTCTTTGGCTCAATATCCAGCGACTGCAGCAAAGGAAAGGACAAAACTTTTCAAGTTAAATGTACAACATCCATCAATTTAGTACCCTGATAGTGTTCACAATCAAGTCATTTAATTAATATACTGTGCAGCCAGTATTTTGGCTTAGCTGTTACTCTGCCATGTGGCAAACTAGACAAAGCAGATGGTCAATAAGCTCTGTTAAACTGTCAGGGCCAGCGATTATGAAGCGACACAAAACATCTCTCTGCTAGTTCCAAAATTTTTAAGCTAAGTCTCAGCAACCTCAGCTCAGTTCCTCCTCCCAGAAAAGCTGCCATCAAAAGAACTGAGATTAAACTAATAACTTTCCCAAGGCTCCAGTCCTGAAGTTTAGAGCACACCAGGCCCCACCCTAAAAGATGCTCAAGTTCATTAAAAGGCACAGAAATGTGAAAACAGTATCATCTGCACAACACTAAGAACCCACTGACTTGTGAAATCAGCTATTTTGCATATTAATAAAATAATAAGTGTAGCACCTAAGTCAGGAGAGCTCGGATTGAAGTCGAATATTAACTCCTCAGCCTTTGAATTCCAAACAGGGAAACCAGCACAGCTTAAGTCTTACTTAAAAGGTTGAACGCGTTAACACGTCAAATTTCAAAATATTTTCTGCTCTTCACCAAAAAACTTGTTGTCAGATTTAAACTCTGAAACAATCTCAGACACCACCTGGCATGTACCTCCAGATAGTACTTTGCTCCTCACAACAAAGACAGACGCTCAGAACAAACAGCCAAGCAGAGCTGAAGCCTGGTTCAGCAAACAGCACCAGCTTTGCCAGGTTAGAAGAGAAGGTTTCTGGCACAGCACACAGCTACATCATGTTTTGTTCTGCTAAAATCCACCTCTTCCTGCTACAGTAGCCTCTCTGCCTGCTCACCAAGACACATTCATGTAGGGCCTTGTTCTGAGCCGTCTCCAGGGACAAATGTTCACATTTCGAGAAAAACATGCCACTGTCTCCCCTATCACCTCCCATGACAGCAGCCTTTCCTTCAAGGCCTGCAGGTGGTACAGTTTAACTTCTGTGTTTCACCCAAGGAAATGCACACCACGCTGTTTGGGAGCAGAGCACTGTTATGACAGCCCTAATCCCAGCTGCAGCAAACTCAGCCAGCAAAACATGACATACATACAGCCCTGGGGCTCCACCGAGCTCTTCTGAATTGTAGCATCAAATACAGAGACTGGTATTTCTGTGGTGCCCAAGCAAGGTGTGTTGCAGTTTACCTAAAGACGGCAAATGCTGCTTTCCCAAATAAAAGCAGCTGAACGTCTACACCAGGAACCTAAGAACAACTTTTATTAGTCTCTAGTACAACGGACCAACATCTTGAACAGCACCAACCAAATGATGAATGTGTTTGCTTAGCACAAGGTAAAAGCGAAATTTTATCATGTTTTAAGGCAAACTTTGACCACTCAACAACTACATCCATAGGCTTCAGCCCCACCTTCATAGGGTATTATTTGACTATCACAATGCCAGTATGTTTTGCTCCCAGGGCCGTAAGGAACCTAAGGAATGCCTATACATACTGCTCCCTGGCCATATAATGGCAAAGCTCAAGATATACCTTCTGCTTTAGCACCACAACTAGCTAAAGCAGCTTCAGTTTGCTTAGGATTTAAAAGTTTTGAGCCCAGTTCTCTGTAAACCCCCATGAGGAGAGTTAGTTAACAAGTGTACCTTGGGAAAGGTTGAATCAGGACACGAGACTAAGGACAGACTGCCTTAAAGTCTCTGCAATTGTGTTACTCATACAGCTTTGCAAAAAGAGACATGTCACCAATCAGAATTAATGTCATTTAGTTTTTCCATCTGTTACATTGTATTTTAAGACTAAACTTTTTACTACCAGATCATAAGTTCTGAAGACAGGCACTACCAGCTGGCTACTTTGACCACCCAACAAATGTTAATTTCGGTGCCAAAAAACCCCCCCAAAACCCTAGCCTGCCTCAAGTTAAACATTTAACTTGTGCAGATTTTAATTAGTTCACTCATAGTGCAGTGGTCTTTTCTGTAGAAAATTTTTTACTTCCAGATATGGAGAAATGGAAGTAATACAATCTGAGCATCCTGTCTGCTCCAGTTCTTAAACACAATTTAGCTTTTTCTCATTAGCACACCTTAGTCAAAGAGCTGACTGTTTTGCATTCTTCTCACATTACTCCACCTTTGAAATCAAAGATAGGATTGAAAACGCAGGAGAAGAAAATTTCAAGCAGTTAAACATTACAACTTAAAATAAAATGGTGTACTTAAAGGACAGCAGTGTTCTTGCTGACACACTTGTAGACAGTCAAATCCAGAGTCTTTGACTGGCACAGAAATATACATAAGAAACATAACATCATTATTCCATAGGGCACGGATATGGAACTCACTTCAATGAATCCAAAATAAGAGCCCTTCAGTGGAGCCCCTTCTCAGACGACGCAGGCCTGCAAAGCACCTGCATATAAACCAAATACCTGCAGCAGCCTATTTCCATTCTAGGTACAAAATGATAGCCATAAGTAATCACACACTTTCTGCAAATGGAAGCCCATAGAGTGACCTCACAGTCACAGTACAGAACCAATGCCATCAAAAGGAATCCAGAAGCACTCCTGCGCATCTTTAAAGTACCAGTTGTGTGCTAGTCTGTGTTTAATACAGAATAGCCAGTTCAAGTGAACTTTGAATTCAAAGTATAGTATTGTGTTAAAAAAATAATCAAGTTATTTTTAATTGGCTACTTTTCTTACAAACATCCAAAGTCTAAGATTTGAGGCCCTTGTAGAGATCATCCTGCACACAAATATGTTCATAAGGAAGACTCCTATAATCTTTGCTCCTCGAGATTCACACCGTCCTGTTTCTATTTCCACCTACAGATTTTCTCAAATGAGAGATATTCCAGGGACACCAGAGACAATAATCAAGTCTTCAGACATGAAGCTGCACGAACATGCACGCAGAAGCAGGTGGAAGGAAGGGAACAAGATCAAAGTCAGGCACTCCTTTTCCCTCTCTGGGAAAAAAAATAAGAGAGGAAGCTCCATGCTGCTCCTGTCTCATATTTCTGTTGTTTCCCACTTTAAAAGTTTTCAGTCATCAAAATAGTTTTCAGCACAAACTACACCCAATGCACCCTGAAACAGTTGCCTTCCACAAGACTTCTTGAAGATGGAATGAGAGTGTTCGCAAGATAGCGTACAGGACCACTGGGGTCTGCATTGTTTTGTTCTTTTGTTTGTTGTTTTACACTGTGGGACACAAAAGAGCAATGACTCCCTTTGCCATTGAAATGGCACATCAACAAAGCAGATTCAGGGCATGACTAGTAGCTTGAAAATAAGTTTCACATCAAAGTCTGACGTGTTACTAACAGGTAATTTTCTTTAAGACAACGTTCGCATTAAAGTGAACATCATCTCCCATAAACTGAAAAAACAAAGCACAGCACTATGATCGGCAACATAGAAGCTACTCAGAAGAGGGCTATGTACCACATTTGTGGTTGGATTCCTCATGTCTGTTCTTACACAGAGCAGAAACAGTGGTACAGGTTAGTGAGCACCAGAGCTAAGGAAGTGTGGGTTTCCTGTGATTCGAGTCTTGATTCTCAGGTGCCCAGATCTCGCTTCCTAGATATACTTAATACGGGAAGAGCTTTAACAGCTTATCTGTGTGGATTCACTGTCATCTAACAAAGGATGAAGATCCTCCCTTCATGAAGACACTCATGGGGTCACTAAGTTTTGTGAACATAGGCAGCTAAATTCTACAGTTATCATGCTATGATACCATTATCCCTCTGGGCAATTTCAAGCCAGTGTTCTAAGTGTCAGCATGGTAGAAGACAAACACACACACATTTTTCTGCCAAGAACTCTTAGCTTCCCATTTTAGCTTAATAAGGGAAACAAATATACTCAGTGCCTTTAAAAGACAACCAACTTTATCCTAGTAGCAATCCAAACTGGTACTGGCCCGAGAAGCAGCTTTCAGGATTTGTATTTGAAGGGGTTCAGCAAGTTGTTCTGAGCTTGGGAAAAAAAAAGTGTTCATGCCCATAAAAATAAAAAGCTGAGTAGCAGCAGGTAAGTACCATGTAGCACCAGCTCAGAAGGCTTTCTGCAGTGGTAAAATTAGTAGCGGTAAATCAGTGCTCAGGTAGTCCCAAAACCTCTTTCTTTCCCAAATCAAAAGCCTGAGCTTCACAGGACTCCCCATGCAGCATCATGACTGCATGCAATTGCTCTTTCATAGAATCATAGGTTGGAAAAGACCTCCAAGATCATCAAATCCAACCTACATACCAGATTACAACTCTCAAGTTCTCTCTTTTTAGACATTCTAAAGCATGTTAGCATGCCATATTAGCCACGAGCTGCAAGGGATGCACATTTCTTTGCTATTTTCTCCTATCAACGAACATGGAAACAAAACAAAGAAAAGAGCCAGCATAATCAAAGTGACAGGTGGATTTTGAAAAATCACTTCAGGCTACAGCTAACAATAGAATACCCAGCTTCAAATTAAGTTTGGATGAGTAGCCTGACACTCTCAAATGCTAAAGAAACATTATTGCTCTTCCGAGAGCTGGTCAGACCATGCCAAAACACAGGAGCAGCATGAGCATTTTCTCATGCAGTAGTAGGCCTGAATCCAACCTCCTGGATAGACTTTTTCCTCTAACTAAGGGGAGCTGGGCTACACACATATGCAACCTCTAAAGGCAGGCTTTGCTCCAGCAAACCCAAGTCAAGCATTCTCAGCCTAGCTCGGAAGCGGCACTGGCTGGCACAGGGTTGTACCAGTCAGCACAAGGTGGTATCACCAGCTCCTTCCCACCAGCCTTCACTTGGTGCTAGCCTGCTTAATCATTCAAATGGCCAGTGAAAGCAGAGCTTAAAGTTCACCTCACCACTTTCAGGATGTCTCCAGAATAAGCACGTGGTTAGACACTACAAATTCCCCCAGGAGCAGCAGTAACTGCACTTTCCACCCCTGCATGCCCATTTACCAAACTTCGCTGTCAGAGCAACAGCTTAAGAAATGTCCGACTCGCTCCTGTCACAGAGGGCTTGGACAGCTTGGGACATTTAAGAGGTCACCATCTCCTGGCTCAAAGACAACACAAAGGATTGGGGGAGGGAGAACTGTTTTCCGAAAATAAAGAAGGGAAACACATTGAGATGTTTCTAAGCAGCTACATCTGGACACTGTTTGAGGACCCCACTTTCTCATTATTGCCCAAAGCTACCAAACAGCTACTTTTAACCCTCCTCAAATTATTCCAAACCTAGATGGCTTGGAAGAGAGAAGATGGAGCAACCCCCTCAAACCCATCTTCACAGCCTGTAGAAGGTACACATACCCCTATTCCTTCCGCAGGCAGACAGCTTAGATAAAGCACAAAGGGTGCAGTTCTGCACACACGGTGCCAAGCACAGCAGTCAGGACCCTAATAAATCCTACATTCACAATAAGCAGTGCTATCTTCCATAAGAAGAGTGCACAGGATAAAATCTACTGAATATAGAACAAGTGCAGCAGCCATTGCCTGGCCATGAAGCACAGCAGAATACAGGCATCCAGGGAGAATTTTAAGGCCAGGAAAGAGTCTAACCCAAGCTTTTGAACTGGCCTATGGAACAGAGTGTTGAAAGATGGTGGCAGATTCTGTTGCCACTCACTTAAATTGAACATATCAAACATTCCTTTGTTTAAAAACCCCGTTACCTACAGCTGCAAGCAGATCAGCTGTGCTGAGTACTCTTATGTGTATTCCACTTTAAAAGTGTTGAAGGTCCTTCATACAGTGCCTTTGGCATCTACCACTCAATAAAGGCAAGCCAAGTCATAAGAGACTTTGTAACACAAGAATATTCACAACCAAAATACACAAAACCTGCAACACTATTTTCCAACCCAAAGGAATTAAACAATTACGTACTTAATTAGAAAAATTAGGACATCAGTATCACCTTGTTTCTACACAGTCCAGAACTTACTTCCTGCTGTGGTTTCAGATGTAGCTCTGGATGACTACTTATGCAAAGACAGTAAGGAAAGCAGGTTAATTTTTAAGTTCCTGCATGTTATTGTTCTTAACAAATAAACAAATTATAGAAAGTAGTTCTTTGTGTATTTTTTGAAGAGAATCCAGGATGCATGCACTCAAATGGGGAATATTCGTGTGAAATCCTGAAATCCTTCAGATAGACCCAAAGGAGAAGTAACAGCTGGTTGAGGAGCTTATCTGCAAGGAAGATTCCAAACGTACAGAGGAACAAGCGAGGGTAAATTAAATCTGCAGTTAAAAATTACTCAGCCCTTGGTAAGCACAGCTTGGTAGCTTATGTTATATACACATTCAACCTGGCAATCTGGCTCAGGTGGTAAGAGTTGTTTTGAGCACTGGGCCAAAGTTATTACATCAAAGCATCTTCACATGGCTCTAGCAGCCAAGGCAATAATATCTGTCTTGTTTGACTTTTTTATTCATAAGAAACTACTCTGGCCTTCTTTTAACGCTTTGTTGTAGCAAGTCAGCTTTGGCCTTTACTCCTGCATTGCTGCTAATGAGCTCCTACCCACACAAGTAGTCCACCATGCACTCAGCACCCCATTCCCAGCTGCCCTTGCCTATTTGGAGCCACAGGCAAAAAACCCACTTACTTGTGGGCTGGTACTCTTCCACCTTTTGATGATTATAGCCCTTTGATTACAGCCCTAAAGCAATTTCAGTCATTTGATGCCTTCTCACAATATCTTCCTCCCTTCCCCCTCAAAACCCGCCCCAAGGACAGACAAGTTCCCACAATTCACTAGAAAAATAAAGAGCAGCTCAGTTTACTGCAGCAAAAAAACTATGGGAATAAGACACTGGCAGTCCTAGCAACAGGCATATGGGACTGAAGTGCCTAGGTACACAGTGATCCATTCTGCTTGTGAGTGCACCAGGCCTGGGAGCCCAGGTTAGCCCACCTGCTCTGCATCTGGCTGTGTTTTACACGCACGGCTATCTTGTGTGCACATAGAAGCAATAAGCCAAACACCAAACTCATGCATACACTACAAGACTGATACCCAGCGCTTGCAGAAGCTTACAATTCACAAGTGTGTTCTCAAAAAGAGTGAAGAGCTCCACATTTAGGAAACAGGAATCACACATAGTGAATGAAGGTAGTCTTGCAATCAAACTATATGAATGAGTCCAGCAACCTTACAATCAGATCTTACCATCAAGTCTAAGCGTGGCGTTGGGCAAGTCATAATGTGATCGTTTCCACCTCCGACGTGGAGGAAATACTTATCTAGCCCTTAGTTCTGAGCCTTTGTTCATTAACCTTTGAGCACTTGAGACTGACTGTGCTTCAGAATTAAAGCAATGTCAATATTTACCTGAGAAACGGGAAGAATAAAAGTATGTAAGAGTCAAATTAAAACTAACCTCAGTTTTAAAAATCTGTCTTCCAGTTATTTGACTGTCCTTAGTCACACAGCCTCAATGTTACATTAACAGGCTTCTTCCTTTTTAATTGCGTATAATTTTTCTTGAGATGTGTGTTTAATACTGGCAGTTAAATGGATCATTAGTATTGGAAGTGTTCATCTCTTTGGAGATGAATAGGATGGAGCAGGGTAAGTTTCTGTTTTCAAAACTGCCATTAGCCTGCTGATAGTTTTCTTTAAGGCACCATTAACACAGCAGCATCCAAGATTGGCTTACATTGCTGCAAATAAACTATTATTTCATGAGTTTAATCCTTTTTCTCTTACCCACGTGAATGTTTGCAGGTCAGACAGTCCTCTGAATGTTATGAAGATACAACCTGAAAAGTCATCAGCTCCTATACTTCTTATCATCATGTGTTACCTGCCACTGCACTTCCATGACAAAGTGGCAGGAGGGGGTTGCACGGCTGACTTCTGGAGGAATACTGGATCAGAAACAGTACTCGGGCTCTCACCATCTTTCCTCCTTTTAACACCTCTGGTCAGCCCCCAGTCCCTAGCAGGACTGCAGTCAGGGCCGCCAGCAGCACCTCTCTCCAGGGGCTTCCACCTGCCCCTCCACACGGCACTCACAGGCTCGGAGCTTTGCCTGTCCTCTCTTTGCCCTTCCCTTCCCCTACTCTGCCTTGTGCAGCTATTTCATCCTCGGCACCAAGAGCGTGTGGCAAGCCAAATCTTTCAGCGTATCAAACGGCTGTGATATGAGGAAATGAAGATAAGAAACATCATTCCAGAAACTGACATTTAAATGTGTTTCATGGCTGAGTGAAGGCGCTTCACAAAAGAAATCTTTACAGAAAAGCTGAATTCATAGTGCAATGCACACCTTCTTGTCAGGGTCCACACTGCCACTCTGGTCATGGCAACACAGCTGGGTCTGCACCGACTTCTTCGAACGCTCTGACTCCGACACACATGTTGGCACACCTCACACCCCCACCTTACAGCCCATTCGCCAGACCTGGAGCCCTCCCCGCAAGGCCAAGCTTCCCACATCTGCTCCCGACAGCCTTAAGAAACACCTAGGACTAAAGGCTTTTCTAAGAATGCGTCCTAAACCGTGTTCTGCTCACAGGCAAGCCAGTCCCAGAAGACAAACTCACTTCAGTGCCAGGCCCCCGGGGGCACCGCCAGCCCCCGAACTGCCCCTGCCCCAGCTCCCCGTGGCCCAGGATCCCACACCAGCCCCCATGGCCACCAGCCCCTGGCCCAGTGACACTGCAGCAGGGCCACCCTCCAGCTCCCCGCAGCCCTGCCCAGCCACGGGCCCCGCCAAGCCAGGCCCACCCGTGGG
>Ga0065711_1033271_pt1 | contig 25809 bp, 10 predicted proteins | sample Hoacrofraction12_FD_59098 | JGI IMG/M metagenome (GOLD analysis project Ga0065711, IMG submission 59098) | Hoatzin crop microbial communities from Cojedes, Venezuela - Epithelial fraction 12 v2 (version 2) | ecosystem: Host-associated > Birds > Digestive system > Esophagus > Crop | place... | reverse complement strand
TGCTACAGACAGCTTTGGTATTATTTTATACTTCAGACCTAAGCAGTTTAGTACTATTGCTGTTCTGCTGTTAATAATCGTTGCTGTCAATGAGATACTTACAAAAGAGGCACCTCCATTTCAATACTGAGTAAAGTGACGTCTCTTAATTAGTTTCCCTATTATGCTGCAAAATATTGTGAGCTCCTTTGGGCTGAGAGTCATTACATACATACAAGCTATTATCGTTTCATTACCATTTTTTCCTCATCATTCTCAGTTTTTACACCGGTTTCCTCATTTTGATATTTGTCCTAGTCACTTCTGAGCAGCTGTTTTCAGTGCAGCTTACAGCCTTGATTATCCCTGCCTATTACCATTTAGAATGGGTTAATTAGGGTATATCTCTCCGGTCTTAGATGCTGATTTAATCAGAACTGTATTCTCTCCCATTGTGTTTCACAGTGGTACAATAGGCAATAGGTCAGGATAAATGTGTTCTCTCCCAATGGAGCCGCCAGGTCCATTTCTGCACTTCTGCTGCTCTTTGGTGTCTGCCTAATAGGATCTTTGGGGTTTGGGGGTTTTTTAGTTGTTTTTTTTTGGGTTTTTTTTGTTTTGTTTTGTTTTGTTTTGTTTTTTTGTTTTTGTTTTTTAAAGTATTTAACCCCTTTCTTTTAAAGGGTTCTTCTCATCCTTTGCTCTTTTTTTATGGTGGAATACCAAATATCCCATGATAACATAGGAGCAACCAGATCTCATCTGAGCCAGACATTACATACACAAGACCTACCGACCATGCAGAGGTAAAGAGAAATGGTGACTTTGTATTTAAAAGGTTTGTTTGAGATAATCTTTCACTTGTTTTCTCAAGAGTCTGGTGATTTCCTACTACTCAGACTTGAATGATGCTTCATTTCATGCTGTTACTTTGCTGAACTAATTAATTTCGTTCATTTAATACACCCAAGAGCACTGATAGAGATTAGGGTCTGGCTTTGCTAGCTCCTACCAGGGACACAGCAAGAGAAAATCCTTCTTTCTGAAAGCTTCCTGCTTTTGTCCTCCAGCTGTGGATGAAATTTTAGTGAAAGCTTCTGCTTTCTGCACTGGGCAGTGCTACCCATGGCTGTAGCCATCCGTGCCTGTGTCGTGGGAGGTGGTTTCTGCCCACTTGGCATGCTGGCTCCAGTTCATGCCTTCCAGCCTGGGATGCCCAGCTGGAAGACCTCTCTTTCCCTCCAGTGAGGCAGCCTGTGCTGACCACTCTTGCAGCCTGGGCACGTCCATTCAGTGCTCCTACTGGAGGTGGGGTTGAGTTGGGACTGATTCCTCCAGTTAGAAAGTTTGGAGCACCAGTGTCTCCCTGATGAAATATCCCATTGTACAACAGCCCCTCTTATTTCCATGCTTCAGCTGGATCAGGGCACTCCAGCTGACTCCAAGGGGCCAATATCCCACCTGATAGATCAGGGTTAGGGAGTTTTTCACTGCCTGCTATCCTCAGCTCCTGCTTCCTTCCTCACCCTGTCTTTGTCCCCAGTCATTCTCTGGACATTTGGAGGCTCCTCTTCTCTTCGGTTGAGTTTGCTATTACTGTCTTCTTTGTTATTTAGGTAGCACTGCTGATGGCCACAAAGATTCGTGATAAATGGAGTGTGACAGATAATAGCTGTGTCTCCTGAGGGCCTTAAAGTGTAAAGGTAATGCATCTAAACCCTAGCAAACAAGCAGAGAGGAAAACAAGATCAATCACAGACTAGGGAGGAGTTCATTGCAATCAATATGCTTTCTGGAATATGGGCCTTTGAAAGACTTTGCTGAGGCAGGAAGAAACTTAAAGAACATTAAGTCAAGCACATTTCAGACACTTACAGGAGATTAAGTATGGTTTTCCTTCCTTTTCTTTATTCTTCCTTTCACAGCTACATTAGCAGAAGGTAGGAAGTCAAGGATGGAGAGCTTGTTGGCAACATGACATTCATCCCTTCTGGAGGAGTCCACACTGCAGGGCCAAACTGGTCCAGGGAGAGCCCTGTCTCCTGTGTGGGGAAGCATTACTGTATTACCAAATTGATTCTAGGTCTAGGTGAGGTTTAAGCATCCCGTGGCCTGCCATATGTTGCTGGTGAAGAAATACATCTGTTCATTCACCATTAACAGATCAGTTAATTTCTAATGAGAGCTTGTCAACATTTGAAACTTTAACTGCTTTCAGTCAGCAAATACGATTTGAAAGAAATGAAATGAATTCGTGTTCACATACTGTCACTATATCAAAATATTTGTGGAAAATTATAAAAATATTTGTTTGATAAAAGGTTGTAACATTTCAGTTTGACTTTATTATCAGTCATTTTTTCAGAATAAGACAGCTGAAACAAAATACGTACGAACAGTCAAAGAGAAGTATTGTTTAATTTTTCTTTTGTGATGTAGGGTGAATCCAAATGCTGGTGCCTTGAAGTTCCCTCCAGGATAAGAAATCTGAATTTTTCCAGCTTGAATTGTAATACTAATATCCCTTCCTACATAAGCACCTTGGCTTTCTGAACTGTGCTGGAAAGCAAATGAGAGCCAGACTTCCTAACATTGGATCTGCATATATAGAAGAGAGAGGGGCCATTTCTAAGTGGGTACCATGTACTCTCTCTCTTGCTCCAGGCTACACTTGGTTAGCCCAGTATCATGATTAAAACCCACCTTGACTGCACCTTTAAATACAACTCCACTCTAGAAATAGCAGGAAAAAAACTGTCTTTGTTTAGGATAAGTCTTCCCCTGCCAAATATATAAACTATTCAAACAAAATGTAGCAATTCGTCTTTTATTTAATAATGAACTTTTGTTCTTATATTTGTTCACTTTTCCAGAACTATCTTAATTAAACTGCTGTAATCTATGTTTTCATACTAAACATAGTGATTTCATTATTCAAAAGACACAGAGCTGGCACATATTCTGATGCTTCTGAAGTGAGGGTGTATTATGGAAATGAAGACTTATCATTTCTGGAGGCACACAAAAAGAACTAACTGTGTTTAATGCGGAACTAACTCCATCTGAAAATGCTGCTATTTTTTCTCCAGTTGAAAAAAACGCACGATAGTATATGCACCACAGTAACATGCTTCTTTGTTCTTTGACAGTCAGTGATTGGAAATTTTCAAACCAAATGCAAAGTAAAGACATGAAACAAAGTCCATTGCACTGACAGGAAAGATTCCTGTTTCTTTTTGAGCTTTTTGAGGGTTGTCTGCATCAAGCCTTGCATGTCAAGGCAGGAGTGATATTAAAGGAAACATCATCATTTCTACATTGCTTAAGAGACGACATTAATCTCTAGGAACAACAACAGCCTGAAATCCACCTGAACCTGCCCATGTCAGACTCTTCTTCTCCCTGCCCAGCAGTCCTGCCTAGTGCCTGGATCCAGGAAAATGTTCTAGCACTAGTGTGATTTAAACCATCACCCTTTGAAACAGGATTCCCTCATGTGTTTGTCATTTAGCACACCTTGCTATTAGAGCCCTTGTTTCTTCCCTGGCCGTTCTGAAGATCCCATGTTCCTCACAGTGGGATCTTCATCCTCCCATGTGACAGATGCTGTTCTAATGATATAATTGCCACGGTGGATAGCACTTGGGCATATGTTGTCATGCACAGTAGAAGTGACCTAATTCAGCTGCTAGTGCTCACCCTTGCCTTCCCCATCTTTAACCTTTGCATCCCCATAGAGGCTGTACTCTCATAACCCACAGGTCTATGTAGATACACTGTCTGCACCATGTACGACAGCTCTACATCAGCCCCAGCACAAGAGACACTGTCGCCCTTGACTATGACCCCAATGTTGTGATGGGGCTGCTACCCTCACAGTTGCTGAGCTGGCCAAATACATTTTATTGGTGTGTGCTTTGAAGACTGGTTATGTCAAAGGTTGTGTAAGGATAACACTTCTCATTTAAACTTTCAAAATTAGCATCAACTTTGAGAAGCATGGCCTCTACATTACAAACACGCATTTACTTTTGAGCCCTAGATACCAAAATCATTAACCGATAGGCATGTCTGGGTGGGTTTGGAGACCAAAGCTAAACCATTAATCCAGAGCTGGGTCTGAGCAGTTTGGACTCCAGAGCGCCTGGGAGCACAGTGCAGAAGCGCAGGAAGGCAGAGTCATTGGCTCGCATTGAGCTTGAACTCAGAGCTTGTCAGTCCTGCTGATCCAGGCTGATGCCATGGAAAGATGCATCTCTGTTCTCTTCCGCCCCAGAGGCCAGCAGCTCAAGTTGCTCAGGCCCAGGGTGATGACAGCACGTCATCCTGCTCCCAGGGCCTGTGTTTGTCCTGTCATTTCTCTGCAAACGGATTTTCATCAGGTAAACTCTGAGCAGTCTGATATTGATTGTGCTTCTTTACAGTCTAGCAGAGACGAGCTTTTCCTGGCTGAATCCCAGAGTTGGACTTATGTATTGCCCGGACAGAGCATCTCTTCATGGCTGTCACCTGCCTGCTATTGAAGCAAGTGGAAATGCTTCAGTGAGTTTGCATGCACAAACCGCTCCCCACCTCGTGACACCTAACAGCTGGATCACAGGACAAAAATCTGAACAGATCCTTTTCTTTTATGACTCCACATACATTCAGCTAAGAGACAGGATATTATCTTCAGATGGATAAGGATAGATGGATGGATAAGTCTTACTCCTTGCCGTGAAAATGTATGTGGGCATAAAAAGGCAACTCCTCTCTCCCTTCTACTAGAAAGACATTTGCTAAAGCAATTTATTGATGAGCTTTGGACCACTTTCATAAGGAATTATCTAAACTGCCCTTATTTCAGTTACCTTTTCTAATAACATAGTTATTGATTGTAGTAGTTTAACATACAGGGATCCATGCAAGTCTGTAGCCATCATTCAAAGAGTTTGTCTCAATGACTTTGAAGAGATTTTTTTCCCCCCAGTCAGAACAAAACACAGATTGTTCTGCTGCCTAAGAGGCCACAGAGAAAGTGAAAACTGTCTGAGAACAATTTTGCATTGGCCTGGGGTGAAGGAAGAGGAGTTCCTTTGCAATAACCCTGTCTGGTCTGCTGGTAAAGCTGCCACAACCAAGCCCATCAGTACCACTACAGCCTGGAAAGGTGGGTTGTCCTAATTACCCTATTTCACCTATGTGTGAATATTGAAGTTAAAAGACTTACTCCAAGTCTGTAGAAGGAACCTGAGCAGGAAAACAGCTCTATTGTATATATGGCACACCCCAAGAAAGTTTGGAGTGCAAACGTACAGCTACAATACGGCACGGTCTTGCTCCTGTCCTAAAAAGCACGTAAAAATTTCACCTCAGTGCTGTGCTATTAATCTGATCCCTGACCCACAGCAGAGCTTGCTAGCTTGGATTTGGTGCCTCCCACTGTCCCAAAACCAATTCTAGCTAACAGGTCTCTCTGCTACAGTCCTGTGTGTAGTGCAGATGTACTCCAGCAGCACTTTCTGCTACCACACTCCTCTGCACCCAAAGTGACAGTCCAGCCTCATCATCATCTATACTTATGCTGAGCAAGCTTGTACTATTTTGCACTTACACCCTGAAAGAGTGCATTTGTGAGAATAACTGGCTTCCCAGAGTTAACAGGTCAGTGAGTGTCCTCATTTAAGCACTCTCAATCTATCTATTTCATTTCTTTATAGAGTTATTAGAATTATAGTCTCTCTGTTGAGACAACCAGAGAAATATCAAGCTCCCTATAACCTCTTCAATCAAGTTCTGGTGCAGTATCAGTGAGGTCCAGCAGATCCCTATGAAGCTTTTCATTTTCATTGCTCTTTTCTTCTTTCTGGGTATGGGCTTGAGAGAAGGATTTCTCATCTCTCCACAGAGGTAGGCTGGAATTAGGCTGTCAATGACGGGCTTGGTTGTGCTCTGGCCATGTAATTTAGCAGGTCATCTGTCTATAATGAAGGCTTGGGTCCCTTCTCGCATTTTCATTCATTAGAGATGGCTGAGTGCTTTACCTCCTTTCTTTATTGCATGATTTTCATATAATTGCTCCAACTTACACATAATTATGTTAGATCTGCTATTTAAATGTCATATAGTGTTCTTCTTTATTCAAAAGCCTGCTGCTGTTATCAAACTTCAAAGAACATGGAAATGTGAGACAATTTCACAGCAACAGTAGGCTTGCAGTCTAAGTTACCCTTTTCTGCTTCGCTCACTCCGTAACCTGAAGCACCAAGTGCACAATCATGTACCACTCACAGCTCTGAAATCCTGCTGCAGCGACGCAAGGCTTAACAAGGGAGAGTGGAGCAGGAGGGTAAACACTTGACCTCTCTTTTCTTAGCTCTTATTATTTATATTAAGGTAGCCACTAGCTTCAGGCTGAAGGTATGAATGTCAGTGTAGTAACTTTTCTCAGAGTAACCACTTTCAGGCTTGATGGATGTTGCCTTCTCTTTTGAAAGCACTTGATCTCACAAATGGTATTGCATTGAGCTCTGCTCGTGGATCTTTATGGCACAAAGAGGATGCTTTTAAGCCACTGGAACAATGCTTGTCTGCTCTTGAACTTGCAGGCACTCCAGACTCTTCTATCGCTCCAGTGTTACTTCAAGCATCTTACTATTAATTAGCAGAAATAGTTTTTCCCCTGAGATTGGTTTATGTTAATCATTTATTGTTCTATCTCCTCCTATGTTTTTAAAAGATATTAAGAATGATATGGCTCTGAGTATACATAAATTCCTTAAACAGATAATTTCCTCCAAGTGCAGTTTCACTCTTTAGATTTCTTTGTGTGCTGCCAGGCACCAAATAAACCCAGGAAGCTAGCAAGCCAAGCAGGGTCCTGGCGAGAGCTCATTAATTTTTAACATTTAGAACTCTGTAAATTGCTTATCAAGGACTGTGGCCTAGCCTATGTGGGATTAGACAAAATGGTATTAAAAAGCATTCAGTATGAACTACAGATGAAACACACAATTACTTTATAATCTGTCTGTTGGAGGGAGCAGGATTAGACATGACATTTCTTCTGTATGTTTTGAATGGTTGCAGTCAAACTGGGCATACACCAAATGCATAATTTTAGATAGGGCTGATTGCTGTGCAGGTTAATAAAGGCGTCTGGTGTGTTTCATGCTTAGACCCCATCTTCAGTTGTTTCTTCTGTTGCCAGCAATTAAGCATCTGAAGTGAAGCTTTCCGTGTCATGTCTGCTCTGGTGGAATTACAAAGAAATTTTGTTTCTCCTTTTGACTGGCTTACTCTTTGTGTTGAGAACATGCCATTTATTCTCCTGGTGAAAATCCATTCAAGTCTTCCTACTTACAACTTACTGAAATACAAGCTTGTATCTTCTCAAGAGGCACTTGCTACAGTCTGATTTTCCCTGTCTTCCTGTTTGCAAGAGTAGACATTTAGAGCTTCTAAGGCTGACTCTGTGCCATTAGTGGTTTTAAATAATTGATCTTCCCACTCTATGCTTCATGCAAGACCAAAGAATGGGGCAGCAATGTAGTCTCACTTCAAAGGTTTCAATGAGCTCAGGTCCTATTACAAGTCTATGGGCTGTTCTAACTAATATGGTTCTTTACAGTCTCTTTGATGTCTTTCTGGTGGTCAGAGTACCTGGATGGAAGCAGCTCTTAGGCATGTGGCCAATTTCTTTTTTTGTAAGAAAAGATGGGAAACGGATCTGTAGGAGGAGCTCTGCTGCCAAAATCCTTCAAAACGATGCAAGAGGCTTGAGGATTGCTTTCTGCCACTACATCAGTGTGAAGCTATCTGAATAGCACTGTGATCTACCCTCTTAAAAAGATCTCAAAATATCTGTTCTTTTGCCTGCAAATGTTACAAAACTTTATTTGAAATCACCCACTTCCATAAAACTAATAAAATTATAGATGTTTCCCTTTCCCCCCTCTCTGCTTCTGACACGTTCACCTTGCCTGTCTCTAACTGAAGTTTACACTGTGACCACCACTAGATTTTCCTCAGTAGAATTAATGATATTTTATATGTCTGCATTTGCAGCCAGATGACTCTCCCTGGTACAAGGGAGCAGTTTGTTTCAAAATCTCTTAAGAAGCGTATTACACAAATTGCACATGAGATGCAAAGAGAACTTTGTGTGAGACAGAGAAGGAAGATCTCAGGGTTCAAGTGCTTGGAGGATAATGCAGTGTCTCAAAATTAGACTCTTTGTTTGATATTGAAATAGCTTTCATGTGTGACAGGAGAGAATTAGTCATCTTCTTTTAAAATGAATCGATTGTTGGCCACCTGCTGTTCTAGCTGTGATGAACTGTCCTCTATTTCAGTCTTAAAAAAGCAAAACAAAACAAATTGTTTTTAGACTGTTAGGGCTTAAAAAAATAATAATCAAGATGAATAACCTCTTGGTTTTCCACTGCCTTCGAAGTGACACCAGTCTTTCACTGGTGCCAGACGTTATTGTTAGCCACATGTTTTTGGCATGCTAGTCATTGCAGAGGGCTTCATGGCTCCGCTGAGAAACCCTGGGGCTGCAGCACACGGTGCGGATTTGCCTAGAACAATTTTCTGCCATACTTAGGCTCATATTTGAGTAAAGTCTTGCGCTTAGAGAGGTGTGAAGCAGATAGAAGATTGAGTGTCAGAATCCCAGGTCTGTCAATGAACAAGATGGGGACTGCCGCCTCTTTGCAGACATGCTCTTGCTATGACCAACTTAAAGGCATGCTCTTTATAGGTGCTGCTAAAATTTTCCACTACCTGGGTTTGTCTGCTGAGTCTTTAAATAGTAACAATGGCAACATAATGCTTGAGTGTTAAATAGTGCTGTGCTAGTCAGACAAAGCTAGCTATCTTTTATGGTGCTGTCAGAGAGAAGCAAAAATACACTGCTATATATAAAGCAGGTAACAATGAGAGAGACTTACTAGAGGGTGTGTAAGATTCCAGTGCTAGGCCATGAAGGACACAGTAAGTATCCTTTGTTCCCCTTCCCCACAAATAACTCTGATACTCTAGTATTAAGAAAAATGAGTTAATTTGATAACACTAGAAGACTTAAATCATGGGATCATAGAATCATAGAATGGTTTGGGTCGGAAGGGACTTTATAGATCATCTGGTTCCAACCCCCCTGCCATGGACAGGGACACCTTCCTCTAGACCAGGTTGCTCAAAGCCCCCTCCAACCTGGCCTTGAACACTGCCAGGGAGGGGACAGCCACAGCTTCTCTGGGCAACCTGTGCCAGGGCCTCACTACCATCAGGGTAAAGAATTTCTTCCTTATATCTCGTCTAAATCTACCCTCTTTTAGCTTGAAGCCATTACCCCTTGTCCTTTCACTGCATGCCCTTGTAAAAAGTCCCTCTCCAGCTTTCTTAGACTTCTTCATGTACTGAAAGGCTGCTATAAGGTCTCCCCAGAGCCTGCCCTTCTCCAGGCTGAACAGCCCCAACTCTCTCAGGCTATTTTCATACGAGAGATGTTCCAGCCCTCTGATCATATTTGTGGCCCTGCAAAAATAAAAGTTAAAACAATTAACAAAAGGTTAAATAATTGAATGTAGTTTGGAAGCGGTAAAAAATAACAGCTGTGCTGTGCTCCACAATTGGGGCTATGCATGCTACAACTTACAGAAAAGGGTAAGAAATGAATGTACTCCTTATCTGTAGTTGGTCAGGCACAGCAAATAATCTTTCAACCACTCCAAGGGCTGGCAAGCTCCTCCAGGCATGAGGCTGTTTATGGCACTTATGTGAGTTGCCTCTTTGGTCAGAGGCTCAGAGCACATGAGAACAGTCTCTTGGTTCTCTAATCCAGATTATTCTTAGACAGCAAAGCAAAAAGGCAAATGAAGCAGAAGCAGAAAGAAAATCACACACAATGGCAAGATGAAATAAAGTCTTGTATCCAGGTACTCTGCAGTATGTAGGTGAAGCTGTTGGCTGTGGCTATATAATGGGTTTTGTCTCTGTGCCATAGTTAGGAAACAGCCAAGGAGGATGGCCTCAGGAGATTACAGGCTAGCAGCCATGAGGATAGTACAAATCATTGCTTCAGTCCCTCTATGCTTTGTCTTGATTTTCCCTCGTTTGAGCTATTTTGAAGTCCCTGGAAAGAGAAAGGGGATGACATTGGACTATTCACTCATTGTTTTGCTCACTATCTAGGTCTAGTTTCTGCTACAGTTATTTTGGTTCATTATTTTTCAGTTTACTGCTCTTCTTGTTTACCAAACATGGTTTCAGCATGTTTCTTTGAGCTCTGTTTGGGTCAATTTGCCTTAAACCTGAGCTTCCCTCGGAACAGCAGGAGTAGCTGCAGCAGAGCTCAGCATAGGTCGTCTGCTCGAATATTTACCCACCTTCCCAGCAAGATTTCGAAGCTGTTTCTGAATTCTCAGCTGCTACAAAGGTGTTGTTATGGGTATCCCACCTACCAAACAATGCCAGTGGGGTTACGTCTGCAGGGTGGTCTTTGGAGGGTGGCTGCACGTAGATACACTCTAAGCGTAAATGCCTCAGGCAACAGGGGTCCTTACAGCCGAATGCTTTGATGCTTGTGGCAGTCACTGGCACTGTGGGCAGTAGCACAGGATGCCTTCTGCAGGTATGAGACCTTATCTCCTCAGCATTGAAGATGCTGTTAGCAATGGAGGGGAGTATTTTATCAGCACCAAGCTCTTCCCCTTCAGCCCACGCACTTTGGCAAGCCCTGTGCATCAGCAAAGAGGAAGAATGATGCTAGTACTATGAAAGACAGAAAAAAAAAAAATCAATGCCATGTAATTATCAGCAGTTCCAGCCCAACAGCCAGCATCCTGCACTGCATCAAAAGCAAAATCATGGAGTCCAATATTGGAACATTAGTGCCAGCTGAATATTGCACCTTTTAATTTATGCTGTCTTCAGTTTCCTCTGTTATTGTTTCCTGTATTGTTTCTTTTATTAAGGAGACAACAAGGAAGATGTCCAGTTTGCCTTACTTTTCAGCAGTTTTTAATAAGCAGCTCTGGATTTTTGACAGTGGGATTAAAACAGCTGGAGCAGACAGTAGGCGGGAAGGGCTCTCATGAGCCTCAGAGCCACTCATGTTGCAACCATAATGCATCAACTGGTTTGGTTCTGTCTGAGCTCTTGATAGGCTTTATGCCCCCGATTTCACAAAAACATTGTTCCATAACCTCCCTCCTCTAAGGGCAAGAGACCTTCCCATTTCCATGCTAAATGTGTGTACAGTCAGTCTTTTTAACATATTGCTTTACTCACTTGCTCTTCAATCAATGGTATATATAAAAGAAGATATTTTCTCCACCATGTCTGGAGTTAACCCACTTCTCATTCTTCTCTCTGAAAGCATACACAAATCATGTTATTTTCCTTTTTTCCTCCTATTGCTTTGGCCACTTGAACAATACTGCTCTGCATCTGTTTAAATCTCAACTCAGATTCTTGAATATCGACAAGAATTTTGCTCAGTTCTTCAGTCTTTTCTTCAATACCTCTAGCAACTTTTTATGTCCTCCATTAAGAAGTAGTTAGCTCCAAGTAAACATCAAAAGTATTTGCGATTAGCCACTATATAGATTTTTTCAGCATCAGGTAATTGAATTAGTTTCCTTCATTTCTAATACTGGTCTGTCTTCAGTGAAGAACTTGCAGACCTACTTTCACATGCTCTTACATTTAATATAAATTCAGCTTCTTAGTCTTTGGGATTTTATTATTAATGATCAAATCTTCTTAAAATGGTTTCAGCAATTACAAGACCAATAAAAATAGCATACAGTCTGTTGGGTTTTTTGGCCATTTGGTGGAGTAATCTGTCACCCATCCCACCTAGAAGTAACTTACCCTCATGCTTACTCTACATTCTTTATCTAGGATATTGAAGTGCCCCTTAATGATGGGATTATTTGCAAAGCTCTCTTTCTAAGAAAATTACCTAAATACCTGTAACAGCCAGACCTCATCATGATATTATACAGTAGTTTCTCAGCCCAGTAAAACCTTTTTCCTTTTTTTCCCTGGTAAGATTGTGACAGATACAGTTTTGCCCATGCCATTGCTTCTATCTCTACACTTTCATGCTCAGTTCCTTTGCTGATGCATCCCACTGCCTTTGTCTTCATCTCTGTCTTTCTGCAGACTGCTTTTTCTCAATACATCTGTTCTAAATGTGGCTGCTATTTTACCACATGCTGTTATCCCTTACAGTGTCTGATTTCACATCCTGTTCCAATGGTTTGACCTTGCCTGGTCTGTTTGCCAGGCCTTCTGCATTAGTGCACGACAGGGAAGCACTTTCTTACCAGCCATGTTCAGTAACCCAGCTGGGAGAGAAACAGTCCCTTAGAAGCCCTATCAGCTACTTGACTTTGGTCCCTATCAGTAGGAGTTTCCATCCTCATTCTCCATCAGCTGCTGCCATATTTTTAGTTACCTCATTTGTTACTCCTGAGAACGAAACTCATGCCTGGCTTCCTTCTTAATTTTTTCTAGTCTAAAGTCCTTTCTACGAGCCGTGCCAACCCTGTTTTGCAGGAATTCAGGATTCCATTCAGCAAGCTGCATCTGCTTTCCGTGACTGCCTCTCTACAGCTAGTTTCCCCCAAATGTTGTCAGATCTGCTTTTCTCAGTCTTTGCTTTGAAACTAAAGCATGAAACTGGTGGACTGAACCTGAAGCTGTCCCACTTTGCACGTAATACAATAACAGTCTGGAGTTCAGTATGGAAGTACTAACAAAAACTGATGTGATTGATTGTCTTAAATACCATGTGATAAACGAGAGCAGAATTGCTTTTGTGCAACAGCCACATCAGTGGAAGTTAATTTTTCTAGAAAATTCTTTTAAGCAGATTACTTATTTTAGCCCTCAACCTACCAACATTCAACACAAATTTAACCTCTCTTTGTACTGTGGAAAATTGTTGTTTATAAAATGACAGTCATTTATATTAAGGACAGTCCTGAAAAGAGGAGTTAAGGGGGTAAGAAAACAAAGCCCTTCTATGAATCTGCAGGACAGGGTGGTGGAAGTAACGGTTTTTAAGTTCATTTGCAATTTAGACATCTGCCAGACCGGGCCAAATCCAAACACTTGAATCCTCAGCTGTTTTTCTGCAACCACCCAATATGGGATTTCTCTACAATGTGCATGGCAGAGGAAACCACAGTTTAAGCAAGAACTCAGACTAACCCTGCAGCAAAGACCCAACCTAAAGCAAGAGTTCCCACAGAGGGGATGGGAAGAGGTCATGAGCAGAAGACACAAAAGTGAGTTTGCGGACCTGGGGCTGGAATCATGAACAAAAAAACTCCAAAATAACCCTCTTAAGATAGCACTCCTACAGAATATTGAAGTGATATACTGACATTTTGTCCCCCATTTTAGGCATTATTGTCCACTGTAGCTGGGTGAGAGGTGTTATATCAGTGCACCCGTAATATTGCATGTTTGGGGAGCCAGTGGAGGTGCACATTGGACTGATGTGAGAACTGGAGAGGGATATGTGAGTTGTTTGCACTTCTCTCGTTTGCTCAGCTCACCAAACATGGCTGAACTTTAAGGAGCAGGTAACAGCAGCGGAGATGGTGAAACAGGATCCATGTAGGAACTTAAAGCTGTTATATTCTACAGGTCCTCTGTAAAAGAATATAAGTCAACCAGCCCTGAGATTCAGGCCAGAGTCCCTGTGGAGAACTTGCACTCTACTTTCTTTTTTGGAAGAAGAAGTGTCTTAAATGCAGTTCAGGGTACAGTGAACAAATCATCAAAGTTGCTGACATTGATGCAAGACAGTATTGCAGCTGGTTGGAAACTAAAAAGCCTTAGACAAGCTACTTCTGTTTCCAGTGCATTGTACTGGGCCAGGAGGATGTAGTCAGACTGTCTTGAACCATCTGGGTCAGGTGTGGAAAGAGCAAAGGGTTATTCTCTGCTGGTGATAAACTCAGGGTACTATGGTGCTATCTTGTTCCCCACACTTACCAGGTTGCACTATACATTTCTGGCATCACAAAAGTCTTTCTCTAGCTAAGTAGGAAAAAAACTCCAAAGTTTATGCTTGATATAAAAATATCTATTTTTCAAGTCTTTTTTCATGAGTGGAAATACTCTCAGTGTCATTCACTTACCTTAAATTCAGGTGCCTAAGATTTAGAAATCAGAGTTTGAACTAGTCCCACTGACTTCCTTTGTCTCTGATGCAGAGAGGGGTCACATTTGGATGTGGGTTGTCCTTTCTGCTGGAGATGCTGGTCTTCTGATGACACTGATATAGACAGCTCTTTTCTGGGAAATGGTGGCATCCATACCCACTAGAAGCTTGTTAACCTCCCTAAAATCTTTGTCATTTTCTCTTAATAACGCCACTAACTTTCAACATAATGCAAGGGGAGTAACTACCAACCTTGCACAAGCTTACTCCGACACATACAAACCTGTTAAAGCAACACGTAATAATAAGTAACAAGTTTCCATAGTTTGATGGTTTGCACTTTTTTTTAAACATATATAATAACGTTTAAATCTATTACACGCTACTAATTAATTTGTGCCTCTCTAGGGCAGTCTTTGGTAGGGATTTCATTGCTTATTCCTCAAGCTTGCAGAGATGGGCATGTGGCAACTCCGCAGGCCAAACTTGAAAATTGAAGTATAGGAGAACATCACAAGGTGAAGGTGATTTTTTTTGTGTTCCAATGTATAACAACCAGCAATTCTTATCTTCTTAATTACCTTGATAATTAATAAAGCATACTATTTGTGTTTTGTGCAATATTATTCCCTTAAAACTCCACGTGTTATGTATGTGTGTGTACAAGTACAAAGATCTATTAAAAAAAACTTCTGTAGAGATTGCCATCAGCTAAAAGGCATTAAACTCACTAGCATGGTAAAATGAGTCACTCTGAAATGTACCTTTATTCTTCACCAACTATGAGGGGAGCCAAAGGTGATCAGCTCATAATTAAATATAACATCAAAGTGACCAAGAGGTGGCGAAAGAATTACATCTTAAATTTCCCTGACTTACAGGCAAACAGTTTAACTTTATTGATTTTTGAATTAGTGTAATACCTTCGCTATATTGATTCCTCTATTGGAGTGTGCGGTGGTGGTGGCGGTGTCCTTTATTCTCCACCTCTACTCCAGTGTCTCCTTGACCGTGAGAGTTTCTGCAGTTAAACTCATGCAAGTCTGTAAAAGACGGCCATCTTTTCCTTGCCAAGTGAGGGGTGCACTGATTTGCTGCTTCATTTTCTTAGTTAAACCTTTTGGCTATTTATGACAAATGTTTAAATCCCGATTCTCTTTACTTATGTCAACCTGTCATTAAGTTTCTTTTCCAGCTGGTTTAAGGAGCGAAGAAGGTTTTATTTACAGCTTTTGCTTCACTGTTAAGCGGGGAGGTTTCTAAACATCTTAGAGTCTATCACTCTATATTTCAACAATAGCAGTAGGCTGGACGGTAACAAGGTGTTACCTGGAGCTGTGAAGAGGAAAATCGTAACACAGATACATGACTAAACTACGTGGCAGTACATAAACTGCAGCCTAAACTCGTTGTTATGTGCACCTCCACAATGTTACGATACATGTGGGTATCTTAAATTTTCCTAAGCATTTGGACTTGAATCTCAGTTTATAGCAGGTGTGAGTTAACAGGACTCAAACTTACCCCAGCAGGCCAGGAGCAGCCTGGTGCCCTGCTGCAAAGCAGTCAGTCCCATTGGTTCCTTACCCAGTCTTTTCATTGGCAGTGTAATTTCATCATTTTTTGCTCTTTTGGTGTCAGACACACTCATCAGGTTTGACAGCCTCTGCAGATTTCCTGTTGACACCAAGGTCTCTGCAAAGAGAGGCAATACATAACAGATCTCAGTGTAGCAAGTCCCAGTTTAAGAGCAAGGAACTCCTGGTTACTGCCATGGGTATATCCTGTGTCTGACGTGTTGGATTATTTTGATCGACCTGGTTTTCAGAAATGCAACAGAACAAATACATGCATAATTAGCACACGAAACTACCTGGAATTCATTTAAGGTTACTTGTGAGTACTAGTATATAATCAGACATTGCTCCGAGGACATGCATGCACTGGTACTTTCAATCAGGAAGTCACCACAAAATGTACATGCACATTTCTGAAAATCTCAGTTCTGCAGTAAGCAGAGTTGGTGTTGCTTGCTGGCTTTGCACACAAAGCTGTTTGGAAGAAAGCTAATTGCATTGTGCTTTGAATATGTGAACTGATGAGGCTCATTAATGAAAGTGCCTAAACTTATTGCTTTATTAATATTAGTATTTTCTATTAATGACACTGTTTACAGCTATTTGTGCAATACAGCCCTGCTTCCACAACGTATGCTTAACTGCTGTTTGGTTTCAGTGAGGCTTAAGCAGATACTTGGATGTACACTATTCCAAAAGTGCAGGGCCTCACTGTGAACAAAATGAATATGCGAGTGCATTTCAGGGCACTCAAACCGTCCTGAAGCAAAGCACTGGGCAGGTGACTTTTTGCTGGAGCAATGTAAGACTTTGTTGTAGCAAAAGTTTTCAATTACAATACCACACTCGGTGATTTGAGAGGTTGCAGGTACCAATATTCTGTGTGTTTATTTTCTGTGGAATTCAGCATTTCTTCTCTACATTCACACCACTGGAAAACACCGGGACCCTGATTTTCTGCAGGCTGAGCCAGGTGGGCAGACCTTGAAGGTAAGAAAGCAGAACCCTAATGAGTCAAAACTTTGTGGGAATACATGTATTTGACGCTTTTTGCGTACACAAGTGGAGTTAGTGTAACTAACCAAGAAACTAGTCTAGAGAGCAGAGGGATTAATGTTAGACTCCCTTGATGTTTGCAGAATAAATTGATGAGCAAGCAGATGAGGAAGATGAACTGCAATGTTCAAGTGTATTACTCTGTGGAAGCACTGGGTAGTTTCCAAAACAGTTTTCAAATCATCCAAGATAAAAAGACAGTGGATGCTATCATTTCTTCCTCATAGCTTCAGCCTGAAGCTCAGACATTTACGTGATACTGTCTTTGTCTCTTTTTCTGTAGCCCACTGATTTTGAACTCTTATTGAATGTTCTCTCTTTGGGAATGATCTCTACTACTCTTTGCTTTACTGAAATTTTGATTGTGATACTAGATTAAAAAATTCCTAATTGATGCTTGCCTGTACCTGGAATGCAGTTAACTCAGTGAAGCATGTAGGGGTTCATATGCCAGTCGATTTTGATGTATAAGAAGCATTTGTTCATTTAGTTTTCTATGTTTCATAAAGCTATGTATTTCTTTGTTACATGTAGGAGCTGTCATGGTGGATCAGAGTTGTGGTGATTCATTGACTTAGTGCTGGCGGAACCAAAAGCAACATTCACATGAGAATTTCAATTAAAAATCAGAAGAGGTGTAAGATATACACTTCGAACAGGGAGGGTGATTCATCACTGGGAAAGAACTAGACTTAGAAGCAGGGAATTTTTCATTTGTTTTTGCAGATTAGCACTGGAGGTCTTTCTGGAAGATATGTTGCAGCCAAAAAGAAGATATTGTGTTCAGTACAACTGAGTGAAATTAGATGGCATATGATAGAAGAACGTGCTGCATGAAGAGACAGTCTTTTTAGTTCGTTTGTTCTACATACAGAAGGATGAAGTCCCTAGGAACAGAAAAGATGAGCTTTCTCAGGAGGACAAGGGCTACCTCTGACTTGTTATGTGAAGCTGAGAAGGCTTCAAGCTGCTGGCTTGGTGACTGCCTTTGACAGAGACCATTGGTACAGCACTGATTCAGTGCTGAAGCTGTGTGCTTTCACTGCAGGGCTGGCTTTAGAAAATATGAGGCCTTCTGCAAGATCAGCATATGTTTGGCCTGAGAGAACACAGATGTGGCAGAGTGTGTGTGTGAGGGGTAAGGCAGCTAGGAAGATCAATTTCATCATTTACTGTTCCTAGCAACTGGAAAATGTAATCACCTTGGGTTTTCCTGTGGCTTTGAAATGTTCAGTAAATTTGAAACAAATTGTGAATATGTTTTAGTACACGGTTGTGTGTAGGGGCTGCAAGTAGCACCTTTGGTTTCATTGATGAGGATTGGTTATGTCTCTGAATTTATTATTCATGAAAGCCAGATCCCAGTAGGTGTTATTGTTTACAATCTCTTTTTTAGGACCATTGTGATCTCCGTTTGTTTTCTACCCTGAAAAGGATCATATTTCATCTGCGGCAGTAAAATATGTTAATCAGGGCCTGGATCAGATCTCACTGAACTGCAGGGGGACCATATCTACAAGGTGATGTTCCTCCATGTCTGTATTTTTTTGCTGGGAAGGTATGGACACTTTCGTTTTGATATCATTTTTCTTTTACATTTCCTGGTCTTTCCTCTAATTTATCCTGTAAGATTTACACTCCTGGATAGTCGTCAGCAGGCATCAAACTGAAAAGAGAAATCCCACAGTCCTCCATGTGCTCTAGAGTTCACGTCTCTTATAATTAGCAGATTTATGAAAACTGAAGAAAAGTGCAGGTATTCACAGCAGCTAGAAGCTTATACAGTTGCATAAGTAATAGCTCTTGTCTCAATTATTTAAAGGCTTTGGTCAAAGTGGTGAAAGCTAGCTGCCAAACTTCAGTTGTAAAATCAGCCTATAAAAGTACACTACCGAAAGTGTTGTGCTCCTCACTTTCTAAGTATTCTCCCACTAGGATTCAGAGTGGCTGTAGGGCTGTAAAGGATATGAAAGATTGTTGTGTCATCTAACTTTACCATGCCAGATCCTAGGAGCGAAATCCAGCAATGTGTGTTCACTAGTTACGTGCTGTGCATGAAGAGACTGAGGGCAAGTTGATATTATGTTACCTCACGGCTCTGTTTTGGACAACGCCAGTGATTCACTCCAAAATCCCTTTATGCATGCAGCAGGTATGAGCTCTTTAGATGATTAGTCCTTCCAAGTATCTCCAACAGCTTTAACTCCCCAGCACCTGCAGCTACCTTTGTGCCACACTCCATGACCTGCTACACATACTTATAACTTCACGCTATAGCAACACCACAGAGCTGTTCAGCAAAGACTTGAGGAATCACTGGCCTGGTGTCACTCCCTAAGAATGCTCAGAGCTTTTCCTTAAACTGGTCCTAAGCTGAGGTGATCACTAACAGGACAGGGGACAATCTTGTGCTGCAAGTCAAACAAAGTCTGAAAGCAAACTGGAAAGCTGCATGAACTTCAATCCAGAGCTGAGCCATCCTGGCTTGGGGTAGCCTGGACTGCACATGCATGGTCCTTATGGAGGGAGGATGTGAGAGTGCACACTGTCCCTACTCCCTTAGCCAAAAATCTTGTATTCAAGCAATACCCTTCTACAAGATATGGCTTCAAACCACCTCAGAGTTCCAAGGCTGACCCAGAGATCTAACGCTAAATGGTGGTATAACAGGTAGAAATTGCCCAAGCCACTCACACTACCTTTTGGCTTTCAACAGAGGGAGAGCAGCAGCTAATTCGTTTCATAAGAAACCTGATGCTGGCTGTCCAGCAGGTTTTGAGAGTTGTGGCCTTGTGGGACACGTGCCTGGTCTCACTCTAAATGTGAATTAAAGCTGTAGGTGTTATGAACTTCCTTAAAAATAAGATACAGATGAAAGTTAGATGGCAGACACCTTTGGTCTGGCAGTGGGATATTCCATCACCAGGTAAGTACTTTCAGCACAGAAGTCCTTTCTTGGGTCTTGGCCCTAAGTAGCCACTTGTCTGTACTGATTTTCTGCAGAAAGAAAAGTATTTGACCTATGGGCTTACTTTTCTTTGGGTTGTTGTGCTGAGCACATCTCAGACTACTTGCCTGCATTGCAAAACTGGTGCTTAATAACTGGTCATTTTACTGAGGATAAAGTCTATTCAGCAGTAAGGGTGTTAAAACATGAGAGATCAGATTGAAATACAGCTAGGCTGACAGAATAACACATTCAGGATGAAATCTGAATATTTCTGTGGTCATGAAAAGGCAGACTACAACAAAAAGCCTTTCTGGTAATCCCTCTGTCTCGCTGTTTTCCAGCAGGACTGAACAGAAGCAAGGAGCAGTTAGCCACATTTCTTTCACACCAGCATTGGTCTAAGTATGTATGATTTTTGAAGACAGTGTTCTTATTGAATTACTGAACTATATCCTGACTTCATCGGAATTTCACATCCTGAGTTTGATGGTTGTGTTATCTCCTGCCTAATATTTTTCATAAGGCTGTCATGGCAACTAAAGGACAGTGAGATTTTATTTCAAGTCCTGTGTGTGTGTTGGTCAGATGAAGAGATAGTGTGCCTCTTATTAAATGCAAATACCCTTATTAAACAGCTTCCAAATGGGTATGTGTAACCAGGTATTTGCTCAGCTTCACCGTCTCCTCGTTCTTCCCCTTCTGTAGAAACTGTGAAAAGGACGTTTGTTTTAAATAACCACAAGTCTGTAATAATAGCTGACTCCACCGTCTTTTTTGTCACAGGGTATTTCCACCCTCTTGGTGGCAGTTACTGCTGCCAAATTGCCCTTCTGCTGTCCCATCTAGGGCAGGGTCAGCCAGTGGCTCGAACGTGGTGAAATCCTCAAACAGCAGCCTTTCCTGCATGGGCTCTGCATCGTGGATGTCGAGACCTCGCCTCCTGTGTGAAACTCCTCTTCATCCCACTTGCTGCCATTACTGTCCTGAGCCATAGGAACTGCAATCAGTAAATGAAACATGGTTTAAGTATGGATGGATAAATTGCTACAGACTCAGGTCTGAAATATGCCAAATGAAAAAAGAGACATAAACCACTCCTGCTGCCAAGAAGTGCAGTATAGTTGCCTGTGAGATTTTGTCCTTGCTCATACTTTGTGGCAATTTTGGCAGCTTATTCTTAGAGAATTCACGGTCAGCTGCTTTACCCCGGATATTTGTATTCTGTTTTCCACTACTTAATTTCTTCTCCTAAGTTATAACTTTTACCTCTTGTGTGGCTGAAGTAACGCCTTTCCCTGTTTCATAGCTAACCCAAGGTATTTGTGTTGATGTCAGCTACGTGAAACATTGAGCTTCAAAAGTTGTTAATTGTACCAGGAAAGTTGATCAGAAGTTTCTCTATGAGTTATTTAAAACTGATCATGGCCTTTGTTTCATCTCCCAGACAGTATTTTTCTAGGATATGAGCTTTAAATCCCAGTTCTTAATGATTTGCTATAAGCATGAGCCAAGGATCTGGTTATTGTGGCATTCAATTTGTTTTATGATTTCACATTACCAGTCAGGAAACATAGGTGCAGATCATAAACTGGAAATTTCATCTTACATGCTGGTACTTCCAAGAGATTGTTTTTCTTTGTTGCATGCTTTGCTGTATTTGAAAGGCATTTTGAAAATTCCTGTGCTGAAAAATTTTCCATTGCCATGGATTAATTCAGATCCAGCAGAGGATGTAAAATATGTTGATAATACATGAAAATTGCACAGAATTAATTAATGCTAAAGCTAACTGTAATTCCCAAGGTATTGCTAGACAAACATCATTACAGTAACGTGAACTGAATTTGTTAAGAATGTCATCACCATGGATATCTCTGTTAAGAAAGGATGAACTTGCAAAGCCTGTGTTTCTCATTGTTACTTTTGCACAAGCAAAAGCAAATATGCAATGCTTGAAAACTCACATTGCCCTTTTAAATAAGCTTCAGAAGTTTGTCTATAAGTAGTCATTTTTTATTTTGTGATAAATTGGTAATTCCTTAGGCCCCTTCCAGAATATTTATGCAAAAGAGATAATCAGCCAAACAGGAATTTAGTTATCTTTAACAATTACTTGTAGTCATTTCAAGAACAAGTCTGCATCCTTTGCCTATAGATGCTGTTTCTGAGTAAATTTCATTTTCCTTTGTTCTTTTTAGCTTCTGGTACTCAGAACTATAACTTGCTTCATATTTTGGATTCTCTCTTACCTTAATTCCATTAAACAAATACTCAGCAGTGATGCTTGCTCAATGATTTGTATTTCCTTTCACTCGTCATTTAATTTACATGGGCTCTTCAACAATTAACAACTGCTTTCTGTGAAAATACCTTGGAATAATATCTAGTATCAGGTTGTAATATTCCCGTTACTTCCTTCCTCTGCTACTGTCTTGTAGAGTTTCTGTGCTGCCTCTGTCTCAGAGCCATGACTTGTCTCTTGCTCCTTGTGCCTAAGTACCAAACATACCAGGGTGGAGAAAAAGGTTTGACTCAGAGCTGGGAATATGAATGCTATATGGGATGATGGCTTAAATGTGTTTCAGCCTGCCTCCTGCTCTCTCCATGTCTTAGGGCCACAGGGGAACTCAATCTGCTCCTCTCGTTTACATCATGGCATCCAATCATGCATGTGTGTGTTGGGGTGAAATTCAGAAATCCATGTCCTGGGGAACAGGGGATCAAGAATAGAGCTCCAACTTACTCCACTTAAACTTGGGGGTTCTGGTGCTGTGGGCCATGAATTGATTCCAATTTGTCCACAAATCCCAAATTAACCCAAAGTCACCCAGGCACCTTGGCGTGTGCAAATTATAAATGTGTTCACACTGACACCACTCCACAATGCTACTTTACTCTGCAGTAAGTGATGTTCCTTGCAATGACCTAAAGAATAATCAAGGCTTTATAACAATAGTAGGGAGTTTGTGCTGTTGACCCGTGAGCAGCTCAGGCTGGGCGCTCCAAAGGAGAGATGTTGAAAGTCCTTGAGCACTTCTGAACTTTTTGTCCCACGTGACTCTGGACTTACACTCTGCCTTCCCCACTTCCACTATAATGTGAATGGTACTCGGTGCTTCATGTGCCCTGCTTGACAGGATTGTGTCTAAGTGGAGCAGGGCGACATGGAAATGACATACATCGAAATGGGAAAGGAAGAGTAAATTATGGCACAGCCAGGAAAGTCAAGGCACAATACTGATTAAAGGTATGGGACTTAAGTACTGATGCAGAAAAAACAGGGGAAACACCTACCTCTGAAAACTACAGAGAGAAAATAAACCCATGAAATTTTGTCTTTCCAGACAGTAAGGTCAGCAGCAGCCCAGCTTGCTGCCTGCAGAGAAGGCATGTCAGCAGAGGGAAAGCACAACAAGTGCGTTGTCATATTCCCTTCTGAGCAGAGCCACAAATGTGCTTCTGAAATCTTCTCGATGCAAAGCAGTGCGAGAGTAAGAAAAGGTGGGAGAGTGGCATTCCCGGTCTCCTGACAGTATGTGCTGCGAACGAGGAACAGATGGAGCCTCCAGCACCACCAGCCTTTTCAGGCAGGCTTGCTCACATTGCAGGCTTGCTAGGTATTTGAAACTGTGGGAAAGGCTCTGATGATGAGGTTACTAGCACCCATATGTAGCCTGAATCCTCTGAAATTGAAAGCAATGCTTAAGTACCACTAACAATTTCCCCAGAGCGCTGAATGCTTGTCCTTTCCTGGCCTCTCCTAACACTGCATATATCCCTCATCTTGCTCATGCATGAGATTTTGGGGGGAGAGGGTGGATGAAATGCCTGAATACGTGGTGCTACTTGCTAAGTTTTGATACACCATATACACCAGGTTTCAACTAGAACAGTGTGTCTGACTGTGACTGGAATCTGCGCCCTGGTGCCAAATAGGAGCCGGGAGGTGATTGTCTGGCTAATGTTTGAAATCCAGCAGCTAGTACTCATCATCTTTGCTGCAATTGTTTCTGTAGCACAACAGATAGTAATCAGGTGAGAGTATGAAAGGTGAATCTGTACAGAAAATTCCACATGCTGCCAAATCACAGATGACAGGTAGGTGGAAGGCCGAGGCACTGAGCTCCTCCGGGTTTTCCAGCAGAGCTGCTTCCCTTAACGTGATGATTTGTCCCCTTTCCCAATAAAAATGAGTGGTAGGGCCTATGGTTTGCACTGCCTTATTTAGAGCCTGAGGAAGGGATAATTTCAGCTGATGTGTCACTTGTATTTTTTTTTTTCTTGTTTGTTTTATAGGTTTAAAGGTTTAGAACTTTGCTTGATTTATTGGCTGGCTTAAAATTTTTGCTTCCTTTATTTCCCAGATGGAATGTCACGGCTGATGGCTAGGATGCTATTTTAGTGAGCTATCAGTTCTGAAATACCCCAAATATATGCCATAATTACAAATAAAAATAAGATGCAGGGTGGGGAAATTATTCTGTGAAGGAAGAGGACTGCCTCAGATGTAATTATCTTTTCCCCCAGTACAGTATAGCAGAAAGCTGTTCCACAGGAATATTAAGGAGACAGCTATTGCCCACAAGACATCTGCGAAAGTCAAAAATAATAACAAAAGCCAAGCACATTTGTGCTTTTACAGTTTAAGTGAATTGTGAGACAAATAACCAGAGCACCCTCTGACTTGTGGCACGTTACTCAGTGGCTGCTGAATGGGGATGACAGGACTCGGCCGTGCTGCTGCCAGTGGGACCTGCTCACTCTGCTCGGGGTCTCACCATTCAGCATATCTCTGGGCCGTAGCTGTCACCAGGCCATGTGTTGATACAGCTATTCTCTCACCTTTTTTCTTCTCAAAATGAGTGCAGCTCCGCCAAACAAAACAGAAGGAACAATGACTTTGAAGCGTATGCCGAAACCCAAATGTTCTTGCGGAGACCGAAGTGGCAGGAGTGGGACAAGCAGCAGCAGGTTGTCATTCAGAATAGTGATTTTCATCGCACACTTGTGATTGCCCTGGAGACTTGTACTAGCCTGTAGGAAATGACAGTCTTCAAAAATGTTTTGTAGATCAGTTCTGGTTCAGAGCCATTCTTCACGTCCTGTGTTTGTCTTTGCACAGCATGGAAATTATTTGAGAAAGGCCCAGAGTCCTTCTCAGAGAGTGGAAAAGGAGATTGTCTTCAGAGAGGAAGCAGCAGGATAGAAGGACTGAAGGCTTCACCTCTGTGTGCTGAAATCAAATGGTGATAGGAAGGGAGGGGATTTGCACATGGGGTGCAGCTGCCTTGTCCATCCTGTCCCTGGGGCAAGTCTCCCCCATGTCAGTTCTTCAGGACATCAGGTTGCAGAGAATGGAAGGGTGAGAGTGTGAAGGTGGCAGCATGAAAGTAACATCCCCTCAAGTCTCATTTTGGTCAACATGAAAAAAATCATTCTTTGATAACCAATTTCCTGTATCCTTGGACCATCCTGTATGAGTACATGCTCTGTGTGTGTGTGTCAGCTCTTGCTGTCATACATCTATATCTGAAATTGTCACCCTGGCATCCCCCTATGGTCAGGAGAAAGGACAAGGTACCTCCTTGTTAGGAGGCTGTTGTTCAAGATCCCAGACTGTCACTCCCTGGGCCACTTGGAGTGACAAAGCGTGCCAGGGGAGCAGCTCGTCCTTGTCAGACTTGCAGCCTTTCCAGATGAGGTTCTGTATTGCCCAAGCTCTCCCCAAGGGGACTATAGTTATTGCAGCAGCTCTAGTTCAGCTTGTTTAACCTGTACACTCATTGCTTCTGGCAGTTCTGGGCTGGAATGGATTGGAAAAGAAGTAATGTTTTCAGATTAATGTAATTTAAGTAAGAAAAAAAAGTGAGGAAAACCCATTTTTTTCATTGTCTGTATAGTTCTGTATGGGCAAAAGTAAATTCTGGAATGGGGACAATAAGTGCCAAGAGAGAAAGAAAGAGAGAGAGAAAGAGAGAAAGAGAGAAAGAGAGAAAGAAAGAAAGAAAGAAAGAAAGAAAGAAAGAAAGAAAGAAAGAAAGAAAGAAAGAAAGAAAGAAAGAAAGAAAGAAAGAAAGAAA
>Ga0065711_1003918_pt1 | contig 25811 bp, 20 predicted proteins | sample Hoacrofraction12_FD_59098 | JGI IMG/M metagenome (GOLD analysis project Ga0065711, IMG submission 59098) | Hoatzin crop microbial communities from Cojedes, Venezuela - Epithelial fraction 12 v2 (version 2) | ecosystem: Host-associated > Birds > Digestive system > Esophagus > Crop | place... | reverse complement strand
CGCCTGGACAAGATCCTGTGCAGCCTACTGTAGGTGACCCTGCTTCGGCAGGGGGGTTGGACTAGATGACCCACAGAGGTCCCTTCCAACCCCTACTATTCTGTGATTCTGTGATTCTGTGATTCCTCTGCATTTCTAATTCATGGGGGGAAACTCTAGAAATGCTCGTCCTGCCTTTCCAGTTCTGCCTGCAACAGTCAGCTGTCTCACTGGCCAACACCGTCCCTCTGCTTCCTCTTCCTCAGGAAAAACTTCTTGCCTCTAAACCCAAGTTCACAGGAGTAGAAAGATGCTTTTTCACTGCATTACAAGGTCCGACTTACAAGCAGGTGCTTTGATAACTATCCCCATCTGCTGCAAGGCTCTTCTAAGCACAGTCCATGACAGCTCCACATCTCCTATGGTACTGTACTGGCCCATTCTGGACAGGTCTGAGCTTGTTCACGGCTGGAGCATGACCCACACATGCCCTTCTGGAAAGGGAACTTGCATCTTGTGCTTAAATGAGGTACCTGTTACAGCACCGCTGCATCAATGCAGGGTCCGTGCAGGATGCCGTGCTTTTGGGGCAGCACACAACAGGCTGGTTGCAAGCTCACTGATCACAAACCACAAATTTAAAATCAAAAAGCATGAAGCATATTGGCTGGCAAACAGGAGCACTAGCAGTTTCTGACAAATGAAATCAAAAGCTGTGTACAACCTCCCTGAACTTACTCTGTCCACTCCGATGGTATAACTAGGACATAGGTTTAACTGGTAGCAGGCAGTAAGGAAAGGAGTGACTGGTTCAGCTACAAGAGAAAGTTTTGAGATCGTGATTCTCTAATACTGTGGCAGACATTTCGTAATGGCATGCTTTTTAAAACTAAAACACCACCTGCAAAATACACATTTTTGCATGCAAGGTGCAATTTGCAAAGGTGAAGAGATACACCTCAAAGGTCACAAGACATGTAATTACTCCTTAGTATCTTAATTTACCCAGTCTGTAGATTCAGCCTATCACAGTACTTGCTTGTATTCTGTATATAGTATAATACCTATATCATCTGCAATATATGGAAGTTATAAAACTTATTGCCAAATGCCTGTAGAGAAGTCAAAACATCCCTACCACTTACCAGCAAACGTCTCAATAATTCATTTAGCAATGCCAGCAAGAGTAGTGCCACCATTTACACAAAAGATTTGCAGAAACTATGGCTGCTACGTCGTATCTTCTCAGCAAAGATACCAGTCATTTTTTTCATTTGACATTTGTTCTATCTGAGTTAAAAAGACGTTAAATTAAATTTTAAAGCTGCACAGATACACTTCTAGGTGCATGGAGCGGAGCAAGGCAAACAAAGCCTCTTGTCATTTTTCATGTGTCTCCATGTGGTGATTTTGTTGCTCTTGTCAAAGACAGGAAAGACACTTTCACTCAATAAACTATCATCTCAAAGTGTCACCCTTAAGTAGTTTAATTCTCTACAAACCAAAAACCTACACATGGGGTTTGCATAAAGCTGCTCTGATTTTGGGGTCCCTCAGACCCATCTTCTCCTATGGGGTAAAATATCAATTTTTGTCCTAATACTTGCCTGGTGAAGAGCAATGAGCAAGTATGAATAGATCTTATGATCCAGGTATACTGAATCTGCTGCTTCCAATACACATCCGATTCACACAGTGTTTACTGCAAAGAGCACTGCAGGTATGCAGACAGATCTGATGTTCCCCAAACAGTATTCGCTTACTGGGCAGCACATGTGCAAGTATTTCTGCCCAGGAAATGTTCTAGGCTCACTCTTGTTATAAAACGCAGTTCCCACAGTTCGGTTAGTTTCCTCCGTGTCCTGCATCAGTTCAGCACTCACTGCATGGTTAGACATCGAATTTAAATACCAAAGTAAATGTATTTTTTATATCATCAGAACTGTCATCATTGCTTAGTCCAACCTGAATACAGAGAGATCAAGCAAAATGTAAACACTCAATTCCAGACACCAAAGAGGGTAAGCTCAGTAGAGGTCTAAACTACAGGCAACTGTTCAAAAAGACAGTGCATCACTAGAGTATTGTATGTGCTATGTGCAGGTTAAAAAGCAATCAAGAAAGATCCATAGACAATTCTGCCTGTAGGATGAATTAATTCAGAGAACGGAAAACAATGTTGTTCAATAAGAAATGACACAAACTTTTATATGAAATTGAAACAAATCAGATCACAAGCCTTTGGGGAAGTGTAAAAAATTGTATTTGACTGGTTTTCATTTCTTACCCTGATTTTCTTTAGTTGTGATCAAGGCAGGAAGGGCCAGCACTGAAACACAAAAGAAGAAAACATTAATACAAGTATTCTCACTGTGACAGGCTAAAGTGTCAGAAACATGGTGAAATACCTTTATTAAATGTGTAAAGCTATTGTAAGTACACGTTTAAGTGCTTCATTATGCTTGAAATGCAGTCTTTTATTTCTCAGACAAGATGAAACAGAATAAAGAGAGAAAGAGGAGTTGCTTGAAGTCCTACATTGCACGTGTGGTAGTACAGAAGCCTGACAGCAAGGGGGTTTAGCAGACCCAAGCACCAGGCCTGGCTGCTGGTGGTCCTACATGCAGCAATCCAGCATGGCAGAGTAAAGTGAGCTAAGGTGACCATCAGCCCAGCTTGGAGCTCCTGCTTTCCACACCCAAATAATTCAGCAGTCCAGGAGACAGGGAAACTAGATGATCTTTAAGGTCCCTTCCAAACCATTCCATGAAAAAGGCAAAGCAGGCATTGTAGTGCTTGACTGTGTGCCTTTCCTTCCTCCTTCTCTAAGAAATGCTAATGATGGTTGTGTTACTGGCCTCACAGAAGTTTCACCCTCAGGACAGCGCAGCAGCCCACTGAAAGGGCTTCCCTAGGTTGCCTGCCTTGGGTCAGCCTTTGCCCTTGGGTTCCCATGCTCTTGTATGGCCCCACATAGCTTGGAGACTCTTCTGACAGTGCTCAACCCCTGCCATTTGCGCATGCTGTGGAAGCTGGTTCATCACCCATGCACTTTTTGCCTTTTGCAAAACAGCCTCAGCTGGGAGCCTGAGCACAGCAGAACGTTTGAGAACTGCCCCCAAATTCTTCCTGGTAAGATGTGTATCCAGATCCACCGAGTCGATTACCCACTTGGTTATCCAGTAGGCCCCTATTCAGCTAGGGTGATGTCTACACGTGGGGAAATTCTGTGTCTTAGCAGAATGAGACTGTATTTCGTCTCACAAAGACTACATATGGGATTTCCAAAATTGTTATAGATCAGTATTTTAAGTGATTGCACAGTAGCTCCTTGTCTGCTATGTGCCTCACTAGCAGATAGGGTACTTCCTAGTTCTAAATGCAAAACATATCTCCCGTGTTGTAATTCAAAAAAGCCCAGAGAGGCAATGCATTGTTAAAGCCTGCAAGCATAGATAGACCCACCGGCACCTATTTGCTTCAGAAACTGGACAAGAAGTCTTTATTCAGAGTTGACCTATCTACTTGAAGGGAACAGAGTTTATGCATAACCTTTGGCCAGTTGCACTTGATTCTGCACACACATTTTATACACATCACCTCCATTCTGAGCACCCTACAACCTCTAATGGATTCACCTTTGTGCACTATGTTTTTCTTAGGCAGGTGGACAACAAAGTCTCAGAGAAAATAAATGATCTGCTTCAGACCACCTGGGAAGACTGGAGCAGGGCAAGAATCTGCACATCATCTTTCTCAGGCCCATCACCTTCCCTTCCTCTATGAAGCACACAGAACCTGTTTTCAGAGGATCAGAAATAAAACCTAAACAAGAGCAAATTGCCCAGAGATGACCATCCCAAATATGAATATTTGTGTGCGTACTTTTGCATAACACCTTCCTGTTCTGGCAGAATATTGCAAGCCTTTGGCTTCTCTCTGCTTCAGGTTCAGAGTACTTCACATTGCCGAAGTTGTGGGACATTTCTGTCCACAAACTAGATTTTACATGTGCACATCACCAGGCGCTACCGACAGCGTGGGAGCCCCCTCATCATTGCCTTAGACAGATGAAGCTGTGCATACTTTGTTGTTACACACAGAAACCACTTGTTTAGTACAAAGTGGATGTATTTTCTCCAAGGCAAATAAAACCATTTCAACCTCTGCCTATGACTTCACTAGAGATTTGAAGAATCAAGGAAACTCATTAAGGCAATTAAATGATCTTTAAAAAGTGAAAGAGCTCAGCTCTGGTTTACTGGATTTTAAGGGAGGGAGGCAACAACAGAATTCTCTGATCTAATCATGACTTGAAAGTAAATAAAATGAAAAGAAACTGAAATAGTTGCTGACTCTCACAAGAAGAAACATAGCAACAGTGGCAGACAAGTACTGTGTCACTTCAGGGACAGAAGGATTATATTTCTCTGCTTCTACATAATTGTCTCTACCTGGACAGATTTCCAATTGTGTCACCCACACCAAGGGGAGCATTACTAGATTAATTACTGTAATTTACAAGGTAGTCAGTGACCACAGTATCTAAACATATTCAGTGTAGAGTATGACATTTAAATCAGGGAGGGAAAAACCTGTAAGACTTTGAGGGCTGCGAGTCTCCACAGATATTTTTGGAAGTACAACAGAGTACTGGCTTTTATACCATCTCTCTCTCGTGTATCACACTCTCACATTCTTCCCAATAAACAGCCCTTTAAATATACATATTTGTATTTATCTATAGCAAGAGTAACCAGGGACTAACTTGTTGCAACTATATTTGTCTAGGAAAAACAAATCTGAATATTGTGCATCTAATGGTCCAAAAAGCTTTAGCAAGGTTCCTGAAGTCTGTGGTATCAAGGCACTTCACAATTAAGATGCTCTGGTATTTGCAGATGAATTTTAAAAATTTAACCTACAATATCTAATAGGTGTCCTGCTTTACTAAATTTCCCTAAAGATTATTTGTATTTTTATAATGCAAAAAAACTGCTCTCAGTAAAAAAATACAGTTTTGAAAAACCAGGGCAATTATAATCCAAAATAAGTTTTTGAATAACAGTAAGCTTGACTTTCCTTATCTTTCTGTCTTGCTTTTAAGAGTTCAGAAAACTGCAGCCAAACTTAACATATTCATTCCAGTCAAAAAGCAGTTGCTTATGAAAAGGCATTTTAAAGAAGAGATTTCTGCGACCTGTCCCACTAGTACTACATCACTGCATTGCACACAGCTCTGTGCCTCTTATTTTCAACTCATAAAAGATTAGGGTGCTGACAACAGAGGTCAGACCCACCAATGAAGGAAGCAGCTTGTGTAACAATAACAGGATCTGGGGCTAGCAAAGCACTTCTCATTTTTTGAGAGTTATGGTGTGCTTTTTAGGTAGTGATTAATTCAACCTTTACAGATAAAGGAGAAGATACAGACAAAACCCCAATTCTGTTAGCATAGTATACCACCACCTACATGTGCCATAAGTCACTCCTTGCTCTGCCTGCCAACGGTGTTTATGCCTCTGCTAATAAAAATGTGTGGTATTGACTGACAACACCCAAGTCATCGACATTCATTGACATCAACCAATTTTACCTGGTGAGACATAACTAGCTGGAGACAACAGCACTTGGGAATCATAGAATCATAGGTTGGAAAAGACCTCTAAGATCTCAAGTCCAATCATTCGCCCGACAACACCATGCCTATAAATCATATCCAAAGTGCCGTATCTACACATTTGTTGAACAACTCCACGGATGGTGACTCCACCACCTGCCTGGACAGCCTGTTCCAGTGCTTGACCACTAATTCAGTAAATAAATTTTTCCAAATATCTAATCTAAACCTCCCCTGAAGCAACTTGAAGCCATTGTCTCTTGTCCTATTGCCAGTTACCTAGGAGAAGAGACCAACACCTGCCTCACTACAACCTCCTTTCAGGTAGTTGTAGAGAGCAATAAGGTTCCCCCTCACCCTCCTCTTCTCTAGACTAAACAGCCCCAGCTCCCTGAGTCGCTCCTCATAAGATTTATTCTCTAGACCCCTCACCAGCCTCATTGCCCTGCTCTGGACATGCTCCAGCACCTCAATGTCCTTCTTGCAGTGAGGAGCCCAAAACTGAACACAAATACAGGCAAAGGCAAAGAGGATTATACTTTGTCTGTCTGCTTGCAAGCGGCCTTCCCTCAAATAGCTGAGGATGCGAACATGAACTTCAGAGTTAGCACCCCGTGGGAAAGAAACGGCTGCTGCTGATTCAAGCTGCTACGTGTTTCTGAAGACAAGGGAAGGAATGGCCCCAAATAAGACCCATTGCCAGGTGAGGGGAATCTAGCTGCTAATGCCACCCACCTGCTTGCTCTCAGGGATCCCTCTTAGGGAAACTGCAAGTCAGCCTGCAGCCTGGGCTCTGTGGCCTCACTAGCTAAGCCGCACAAGTGAAAGTGAACGCAACAACAGTGGTCCACGAAGCCCTTCAGGCGAATTTAAATTTTAAGAGAGCTGTAAGTTAGAAACATCATTTGCTTTAATCAAAATAATTTCCAGAGTATGAATGTGCAGCCATGGGTGAGTAATGCTGGTGTGAAACATGCAGTGTAGGATATAGAAAATCCCCCAAAACACTTCACTAACACTAGCCAGTTCCTTGTGAACTGCATTTTTCTTTTTGCAAGAATTTTTATTCCTAGTCTTTGCAACAGTTTTTTACGCTTTCCCAAGAAAGAAGAGGGCCCAAGTGATGCTCTGAATCATAAAGCCCAGTTTCAGGACTCATATAAATGGGCAGCAGTGATACTAACAGAGTTGCCTCTGTTTTTACTAGTTCTGAATCTGACAAGCAATCTTAAGTTCAAAAGCCATGTCACCATTTTTCTTACAGTCATAAAGACATTTATATTCTGGAACTGGTTTTCTTTCCTTTTTGCACAGCCATTAATACATTTTTTTTCTTTTTGTTTCATAGCTGCCAAGTCTTGCACAGCTCCATGTGTGAATTTATGCAAATTTCAGAATGCGCTAATTCACATATTTGCAAATTGGCAAGTGATTGGCAAAGATGTAAATGAGCTCATTTAGTCATTTTCCTCTTCCCTTAAACTTCAGTTTGAGATCAGTACACCCTTCTCCAAGTTATGGCAATAAGGGAAAGTTAATGCAACTCCTGCAAACCTAGCAGGTCTAGCAGGGGTTTTGGCTAGTGTAGCCATGTGTCTGGCCGAGTATGGGAAGGATATTAGAAAATAGCATAGGCTGCTAATGCACTGAGGAGATCTCAGAGGTGGTAGGAAGGAATCAGGGGAGTACTCATCACAGCTGTGGAAGTATCAGCATTATATGGGTGTGGATGTGGTCATAATTAGCATGGTCAGGCCTGGGATAGGAGCTGCGATGTCTGATGGTGTGAAACAACACTGGCTGCGAGGGAAACTGAAGACCTGGTTTCGCTACAGGGGACAGTGGTTTGGAGCGTAGCTTAGTGTCCCTGGGTGAGGGAGAGATGATTTGACAGAAGAAGGTTGTGGGATCAGAAGATATGGTGAATATAGTCATCTCCTAACTCTTCTGGTAGAGCCTAAGGTTTTGCTGTAAGACAGGCGAGCAGGACATGGAGCTGGAATGGGAATATCCCGGCTCCCAGGCTCCCACTGGCTGGGGTTGGTCTTTCCTCTCCAGGCTGTGCAGCCCCGTGGGCATCCATCACCATTGCTGCTGGCAGCAGCTCCTGCCATACCTGCAAACCGCTGCTTGCAGCGAGGGTATGACATACCTGCTGCACAGGGCAAGCCATGCCAGATGCAGGGTGGTGGGCAGACTTCTGGGGTTTTCCTTCTCACCAAGAGCAGCTTGCCCATTGTGCACAAAAGGCAATGGCTCACAGAGAAAATAAAGATTATTCTCTGGTTTTCCCATTGCTTGGAGCCCAGCAAGGTTCGGTACAGGGTACATCCTGATGAGCTATGTTCCACCAGCACTTTCAATGTTTAGGGCAACCTCTGATCTTCTCCCTTTATCTATCTGAGCCAGAACATTTTAGAAGCCCTATCACGCTATCTGTTGTATCATAGTTTATGAGCTAGGGACTTCCCAATGTCTGCTTGTTCTGGACAGCACCAGTCGTACTGCTTCTCCTCAAAAACAAGATATTTGTAGTAAGCTGTATTACTTCTAAAAATGACAGATACCTTGTAAAGTGCCTGTAGTTTTGGGTGACAAAAATTAGCCGAGTAGCCCCAAAAGGTTAAATAAACCAGGGATGAGAAACTCAGGTAAACCAAAAGAAGATAAAAAAAAAAAAGAAGGGCCAGAGAAAACATACAATTCATCTTCAAGTTATCTAGGGCAGCTTGCCTTAGAATTAGCTTAATTAGCTTCATTACCTTGTTTCATATGGAAATATTGTAGGAACAGTATTCTTTCTGTGGCACTCAGGTAGTTAAATCCACACAATTTGCTTTTTGAAGCTTGGATTCTGCTGACTTTATTTCAAGCAATCAAAAGTATCTAATTTGCATTCACATTCACATTAGTGGTCCATATGTTAGCCCTGTTTAAAAGCTATATGCTGCATTCATTATGAAATACTTGGCTTCCTAGCTTTATCCTTTTACTTTGAAATTATTGTGATAATATTGCAACTCTTCTATTTAGGATATTCTCAAATACAAGGGGTTTTGTGTGATTTGATTCTTTTTCAAAGTCTTCCAAGGGTAGGGCTTTTTAATTTTTGTTTACAGTGTTATGGGAACTTGCAAATTGGCGAAATAACTCACTACCGTCATTTAATATGACAGTATTTTTAATTTTTTAATTCCTCATACCTAAAGCTTCATTAAAATACCAGGATTTCAATCTGCCTCTGCGTATGATTTCAGACCACACACAGTGTCATGAAGTACATGCCCTTCAGAGTTCATCATGTTACTCACTGAACTGAGTCAGCCTCTTAAAATGCTAAAATTTGGTTATGTTGCATTGTTGTTCTTCAAGTTTCTTCTTCTTTGTGGAGCACAGAATAAGACATTTCCTGCCTACTGAGTTCATAATCTAAATGAAACATGAAATAAATTCACAGAATTAAAAAAAGTCACGAGTCAGATGAAATGTCCTTTCCACGGGCACAGAAAAGGACTGTGACAGAGCCAAGAATTAAATCAAGGTCTTCCAGGATGTCCTCTGCCTGAGACAGAAGACCACCTACCATATACTATTACCTACTTCACCAGGGGATCACTTTGTCAGTACTGGCTATAATGCATGCTTTAAAGCCATCACCAAAGTATTACTTTCAGAACATAATGTATATCGCAGTTTGTTCTTATTCACCAGTTTGTACATCTAATGTTCATAGTCTGGGAAAAGAATCATATTTCGTCTCATGGAAAACATTGAGAAGTGATCCACCCTTGCAGACTGATTCTCATACCTCTGAATACTTGAAAGAAAAACTCCTTTCTCACCTGCATGTTCACTGCAGCTTGTGACATCTGACAAATCCTTCCCACTTCAATGTTTGGAATCATTCTGGACATTCTAGATGGTGAAGAATAATAAGGAGTCTGCCATGAAATTAGTGTCAAGACAGGGTATCTGCTGAGTATGAGACAAATACCCTGAGGTAAACGTCTCTAAAAGAACCCAAACAGAAAAACTGCATTAAAAATCCAGCGGTCAGAAAACAAATTATATGCTTCATTAGTCTTAAATTTTTACATGAAATCTGTTTAAGCAAGAGTTTCTTGGATAGGTGGAAGAAAAATGGAAGATTTGTTAGATTAATTGTTTCTGAAGCGTGGACTGTTAAATTATTAGGTTTGTTGTTTGGAGACATCTCGACCTGACTCCATTAACAAATTTACATGGTGTCCCTGAGAATGAATTGTTGTTAATGGTCAAAGAGTTCATTTACAATTAATTCCCGAGTGCAGGAGCTACATCTTTCATAACAAAGTTTATGGGAGGATCCTGAACAGAAGCCATATTATTATGATGGCACCCAGCATGAAATATGAAATTGAAAGAATAAGTTCCAAATACCATCTGGTTATTAAGAAATTTAAGAAGAGACCCTGAGTATCCTATTCTGATCAGGAATGGAATGGAATAGAATGGAATGGAATAGATAAAAAAAATACAGTCATGAAATGTAAGATATCCAAGCATGAATCCTACGGTACATTAAGGAATACAAAATCTCTACAGAGCATTTCTGATCACTGTGGGCATGTCTCTGGCACATAACTATTTAAACTAAATAGGAAATACTGTCTTTTATCGGTGGACTACTCTGCATTTTTTAAAAAAGTGGAGCTCTTTACAACACCTGAGTAGTATAATAACACACAGTAAATTGCAGCTCACTTTCTAAAGGACTCTGAGTGAGGTAATAACAAAATAATGATCCACAGCTCATAAGTGGGTTTTTCAACAATTCTTTCTGTTGTATTAGTTTAAGCACATCATGCCAAGCTTTATGCAGAGTCAAAAAAGCTAGGAAAAACTCAATGAGCATCTTAAATAGATTGACATTTTCTGAAGTCCAAGAGAATTCCGATCAGCACTTAGTATTGCTAGACATTATGTAGAACCCTCCCTTCCCCCCAAGAGCCCAACAGTTTAGAGAGTGTAGGCAGAAAGCCAGAACATTAGTGTTAAAGTCAAAAAAGCTTCTTGTGTCAATGACTATTAAACCTGAAGTAGTTACAAAAGACCAATATGCTAGGAAATGCAAACATAACCATACACTGATGGTTCAAAAAGTTACCCTATCTGCACTCCATTTCCGCCTATATAATCTCCTTGGGTTACAGCTATGCTATCCATACAACATGTGATTACTCTTGAGAGTCAGCCCCTGCAAAATAACAAGAGATATTTCAATAACACGAATGAAAAGGCACAGATACACCATGTCCAAGACGCTTCCCACTGTGCTGACTCACCGGCAGAAATACAGCTCTGAACATCTTGAAATAATTTATCTATACGAGTGGGGTCACATCCTCAGTTGTGGTAACTCAGAGAGAGCAATGACTGCAGCTGCTACAGGTCCCCTGAAGATAACAGAGCAACACTGACTCAGTCCAGCTGCAGTTCTTGGTCAATTGGTCCAGTTTTCTGGACAGGTGTAAGTGAAACCTGGTAACAAAATCGGTAGAGCTGAGAATTGGCTATGGTTGGAGTCATGCTTTTCTCTTAGCATGTGCTTGCAACTCCCTTATGAAATTAAACATGAGACCTTAATCTCTGGAGGGAAAAAAGCCCCAGAAAGCCAAAAGCTGCTTCTCTCCACCCTATACATTCATTGGCTCTATGCTGTTTTCTTAGCCAGAGACAATGTCAATATACAGGGAAAAGAAATGAATATTTAGGTTAGGGGAACCACCCACACACATTAAAAATATTTTTCAGAGGCAGGTGAATTGGGAGGAAAAAAGATAAGTGTACGCAAATCAACATGTGAATTAATCTTCACTAACAATGAAGCCATGCCCGGATCCAAACTTCCAGTGTTTCATTTGTGTGACAACTGAAATATCCCAGCTACGGCATCAAACCAGCTCAGGTCATAAAAACCCTGACAATAACTTTCAATGGAACCCATATCCAGCCTCGTGTGAGCACTGAAAAAATTCATGCAATCATTTCACTCTCTGTGTGCCTGTGAGTACATACTGCTTTACTCCCTTGAAGTGCAAATATTAATGACTTTTTTTCCCCCTCCGTGATACTTCCAGTTTAGAAGAAATCAAAAAGAATACTGGCTAAAATGCTGTGAGCATGAAAGTAAGGTGAATGCTCCAGGTTTGGACTATCTCAAAGAAATGGCCTCCTGGGTATTTAAATTCACTTGTGATTTTAAGCCACTAAATTGGGATCACAGTTGTTAGGACCTGACTGTACGTTGGGAAAGTGCTTTGAGTAGTACAGAGTTTTCTGTGATTGGCTGAGTATCCCCATGACCTCAACAAATCTGATTTTTTATCATGTAACTTCCGTATTACGTATGCTATCTTCTGCTGCCTACAGATATTTTTCATCAGAACAACACAAATATCGACATCTGCCTTGGGAATACTGTAAACAGTACTCGTTAAGTGGGACCCTCTCCTTTCACAGTCCTTAAGCTAGGATTTTGCTGCTTTCTCCCATGCATCCCTCAGCAAATATCAGTAGATAACAGCACATTCTGTATTATGTTCTCTTACCTTATGAATCAGGCTGCATGGTTCTACACTGCTCGATGAACACATCAGATGAATCACTTTGTTGTTGCCAGTTGGCAGGTAATAAATATGCAGGTTAGGACTGTTAATGATTTAAAAGGTCCGATCCTGCTCCTGTTGCTAACAACCTCTTCCCAATGAAACAGAGCTAAAACCGACTGTGGAAAGCTAGATTGTGTGGCAGCTCCTGCCATTTTCTACTAGAAATATCCTGTAGCCTCATGCTGCACTGGAGTTTCAAATATTCTCCTCCCTATTTCTTTTCTAACCAGTGTGGGGGAGCATGCAGCATGCTGCCGCTCTCATTGAAAAGTCTGTAACCATAAAGACCTAGACAAATCTAGCCCACAGGATTTCAGTGCTGACTGGACAGTTTGGGAGAACTAGTTCCATGTTTTAGTTGTTCCTTACTCCATAAAGCAATGAGACTTTAAAGGAAAAACCCAAAGTAATAGCATATATATGTACGTATCACCACATGATGTCAGAATTTACCTGCAGTACCTCTTTGATTCAGGACTAAACGACCCTCCAGCAGGGTACTCAGCAACATCAGAGGTCAGGGAGCTTGTACAGAAACCAAATTGAGAATCCCATCAACTCTGAGGTCTAATGATTCAGCATAACTATTTTATACAAGCACAGAGCACACCAAGTACAAGACTGTAGTTGAAGTCAGTTTCCAGGAATGGCTAAGTGCTGTGTATACCAATTTTCCACTTGAAATGTGCACCTTGTACACTCTTTGTTGTAGGTAAGGCTCATTTTTCTTCATTATCTGGGATGATTCTTGTGTTTCTGTTGACAGCTTTTGAATCACTTTAACCCACCACGTCAAAACATCATTGTTACAAAGCTATACTGGGGAACTGGTGATCCAGTCAGCCACTATCACAGGAATTAGGAGGACATCAAATTGTCTACTGGAGACTAGCTAGATCAAATGAAGTCAGGCAACTTAAAGCAGCCTTCAGTGTGCATGAACTAGGACTAAGGAAGTTCAAATGCAGTTTAAAATCAGCTTCACATACTCATCTTTCTTGAGCTTGAACTATTTTAGACAAAGTACAGAGTCTGATTTCTGATGCCAATAGACAACTAATGTCAAAGTCTAGAGTAGATTGTCCACAGTACTGGGTGCATTGGATGAGTAGATTGACTCTTTGATTTACTGGCTGGCCTGCAGTTGTGAAATACTGTGTCAACTGGAACACGTCCACTAGGAGCCATCCACTAAATGTTGTGGTTGAATCCCAGCTGGCAACTAAGCATCATACAGCTGCTTGCTCACTCCTGCCCCAGCAGGAAGGGGAGGAAGAGAGTTGAAAGGGTAAAAGTAAGAAAACTGAAAGGTTGAGATAAGGACAGTTTAATAATTAAAATAAAAATAAAATGAATATATATAAAAATAATAATAATATTGTAATGAAAAGTAAAATAACAAAGAAAGATAAATAAAACCCTGTAAGAAGGGATCATAAGAAAGGTGAAACTATAACAAAGTAGCTTTAGTACTATTTTCTAGTTGTTACTAGTTTTTATTATTACAGTTTGTATTCTTGCATACATAGTGATCTAATGCTGTAACTATTCTACTAACTCCTGTTTCTACCTAGGAATGTAGTGGATGTATGTTTATCACTTCAAGTTATAAGACAAAATAATTAAAACTAAAGCAAGTCTTGGTCCTCAGTGGCTAATTGGGATAGCTGCAGGATAAGAGACTCCCAAATAATTCCACTCCAGACAGCTCGGCCTCGGAAAAGCAGATGTGCTGAGCCACAGAAATAAAGAGGCACCAAGAGGGCAACAAGACCAGAGCAAAACAACCTGGAAGGACACGGTATATGTGATCCTAGAACTGAGTTTGTGCAGAAACAAAGGTCAACCAGCAGACACTGTGATGAGGAGTACAAGCATGCATCTGAAGACCCCCGATGACCACCCACAGGTGCCAACAGACATGAGTGAAAGATATTAACATATGCTAATTAGTTCTTGGAAAAACCATGACTATGCTAAGCATTTCTCAGAAATATAATTAATATGTATATTGTGATTGTATTTGACCTGAAATGAAAGGGTTTTTGAAACACATGTTTGGAGGAGAGATCCCTCGTGTGCCCAGTGCTGCAACAAAGGACACCTGCTGAACAGTATACATTGTACTGTTCAGTCATTACCGGATCTTCGAATCAACCCAAGAAAGACAAGTGATGCAACTGAAAACAATTGATCAGCTGAGCAATGTCCAGCCAGTCCCTGGAGCAGAGCTCCACCCCGCCCTGTAACCTTCCACTTAGTTTTATTGCTGAGCATGATGTCATGTGGCATAGAACATCCCTTTGATGAGTTGGGATCAGCTGTCCCGGCTGTGTCCCCTCCCAGCTTTTCGCTTTACCCCCAGCCTACTCACTGGCGGGGCAATGTGAGAAGCAGAAAAGGCCTTGATACTGTGTAAGCACTGCTCAGCAATAACGAAAACACCCCTAAATTATCAACACTGTTTCCAGTACAAATTCAAAACATCACCCCATGCTTGCTACTATGAAGAAAATGGACTCTATCCCAGCCAAAATCAGCACACCTATGTCCTTCCCAAGTCCCCTCCATCTACAGCACCTTCCCTGGAGAAGGGCCTAGGTGACCTCTGAGGGACTTCCGTGGCCAGGGCTGCTCTCCAAGCACCTGGGACTAGGTACTTCATATGGGATAGAAGAAGTGTAAAATGGGGTGGTGGATGTAAAGTCTGAACTCTTGACTTTTGCAGATCCTTACTTGAGCTTTTAACTGTGTCCATAGATTTGCACCCTTCAGGTACTTAGAGTATAAATCCATTCATTCTGTCATCACATCAACTTGTATAATATCTGTATATTATAACCTACAATCCTCAGCTCACATTCAAATAAATAAACATTGACTTAATATAAATTGTTCTCTCACTACATCAGAACATTGTGTAATTAAATCATCTCACTGGCAGTGTGTGCAGATGGCTTAATTTTCTGTAATACCCACTAAGGCTCAATTGACTTAAAGGGGACTACTAATCTATTTAAATTTAAACACACAATGGATAAATTTTTAGCTCAAAAAGGCTTTGTCTATGTAGTAGACCACCATTTTCTTAAATGTTTGGATGGAACAAAAGAATTTGCCATTTAGAATTACTAGTCACTTTAAAAAAAAAAATAAATAAAGAAAACCCCAACTCTGTGGCCATTAACAAAGCAATAAGGTTAGCCGATGATCTCTCTCACTCTTGATAATCTTTCATTGTGAAACATTTCTGTCAGACTGGAACCCAACACTGAAAGCAAAAGGCAAAGCTTAGTCTGCTTTCAGACACTGCTGCACGTTGCTACACTTTCATATCACAGCAGAAGAAAGAAAGAAAGCAAAAAAAATGTACAACCAAATGAAGTGATTACAAGCCAACACGTTGTATAAAGGTTTACAGCTCTTTCATAAAGCAAAATTTAACATCTCCAGAACCTGTGCACTGAGTTCGTTTTCTATTTTTATGATGTTGCAGCTTTAAAAATTTGTCAATTAAGTCAAATTAAGCTGTTGTGCAGTCGGCTTCTATAATTACTAGCAATAGTTTATGGTAGGTTCAAGCAAACAGAGGGTGTTTGGGTTTTTGTTTTTTGGGTTTTTTTCCTTCCTTTTTTTTTTTTTTCCAGAGTAGTAGTTTCTTTTTGTAGAAACAATTATCATGGTAGTGCTTCCCAGCAAAGAAAAACATAGCCTGCAGCCATCCTATATTTCATTTTCAGTCCAGCAGTTTTAGAGAGGCTTTTTGCTTTTGTAGCGAATGTACAATTAGAGGAAAACAATCCAAGGTGACGAATAAAATGTGGGGCATCATAAAGCAGGCAGAGAGGCAAACAAGGAAGAATGGAAAGGAAGCTGTGCTGGTCTGAATGGATCCTTCCTCTCATGCTCAGACTTACAGTGGTGGTAAGTGTCTGTTCTATCACGAAGCACCAGGACACTGACGTACCACTCTAACAACATTATTGCCATGCCTGAAATAGGTGCAGTGCAAGCCCATGAATGACAGACTCATCACAGAGGACAAACCAAAGACACATGTATAGCATTTCATATATCCTGAATGTGCATGCTGTTTGTAACTCCAGTCCCCTCTCCTTTAAAAGAGTATGGTGGAACTGAAAAGGTAAAGGGAACAGTGGCAAGGATGGTCAAGAGTAGGACACAGCTTTTGTATGACACACTTTATTGTAAGATGAATGACTAAATAGACTAGGACTCTTCCACCTTGGCATAGGACTATGGTGTGGATATCTAAAAAAATCTACAAAACCATGAGTGCTGCTGTGTTACAGGAAATGATCTGCTGCTGTGTCTTCTGGTGTTGGAAGCAGGGCATATGAAATAAAACTAGCAAAGACTGATTCAAAATTAACAGAAAGAAATACCGCTTCTCACAGGATGTGGTCAGTCTGTGTATCTCTGTGTCAAGGGATTTTGGAGATCATGAGAGTCTGAATGAGTTCAAAAAGGCACTGGAAAAATTCAGAGAAGTAAAAAAAACCCCAATGCAACCACATTAGAATCAGTAATCTGTACTACTTTGATGGAGATGAGGCAGTGGAATGGCTGCCCAAGACTTCTCTTTACAGCCCTGGCATCTCCAGTCTTATGTCCAGTCTGCCTTTTACTCTAGCACTGGAGACCCTTGTCTAGCCTACCATGTCAAGGTGAAATAGTTAATATATTAGTGAGGAAATTACACGAGCCTCAACATTGTTCAACAGAGCAGAGAATAGTACAAAACTGCATTTTACTTAAGGCGCAAGTCAAATGGAGACACTCTGGTAGCAAGGCATTGGTAACACATAACACCTAGCCCAACACAAGTTCGTAGTGCTTTTACACACCTTCACAGAGTCTCCCAACACCTTCTGTGTTGACATTTAGACATTATTACACAGGCCAGCACCAGAGAGAACTCTGACATCCAAGAGTAGAGAGATTAGCCTTCTTTTACAGAAGGAGAAAGCAGCATACACAGATGTTAAGTACCTGGCTCAAAGTGATCTATCAGCATAGCCAAGACAACAACCATCCCAGCTACCTCCCAGTCCTATGCTTAAGCCTCTTGACTGATCTGCTTTCCAGCCGACAAGCTCTACATGGATCTCCGCACCACAGTTCCAGGCAGTGCTTGCTAAGTGGCATATCCATTACCACCAAAGAGGTGCAGAGAGGGAATGCAGCATCAGAGTCAGCGGCTGCCTCGCTCCAGCTCCGAGTAGCCCATTCATCGTGCACTTTACAGATTTTCCCCGCTATAAAGAATGACTAATTTGTTTGAGCACTGAATGCAAAAGCTGGTGCCAGACCTGTCCGTGCCAAGTTAGGGGCTATTTCAATGCATGTAGGTAGCCTGAGTCCTCCACAAAGTGTGGGGTGCTGTGAGGAGCTGTAGAATATAGTCCTTCCTCTGTCTCCCTGGGAGGTGAGCTTTGGGTGAAGAAATTGCTTCTGCCCCACAGTCCTACTGCAGGCCAGGAGGATGCTTTTCCTTGCACCTGTGTGCAATGTCCGCCACAATTTGGCCGTGATGCACTGAGAGAGTTACTAAAGGATTATGAGGGTTTTTTCCCTCCCTCCAGGATTTTTTTTTTAAACTATCCTAAGAAATGCGTAACTCCAGATTAATTGCAAGGGGGAAGAGAGAGGAACAACAACAAGTCCATTTTTATTGTCCTTGAATTAGAAACATGAATTTTCTTCCCCTCCCACTGATTCACCGCTCAGCATTTAGCTAAGATGATCACCGAAAAAGGAAAAGCAAATGAACAGTGATGTTTCTTAGGGTATGAAATACTTTACAATTAAATAAGGTGCTGCGGAGTATTACGCTGATCACCAGTGATTGGTAGCTCTCTGCTAAGCTGCAAATGAATTCAGCACAGGACAGCATTCCAAATTGCTCTTACAAGCTTTCCTTTATTATTTTTATTTGGTTATGCTCTGACTCTCATCCAGAATTGTACTTAATGCCCTCATCTGAAGTTGTTGGAATGGCACCCCATGGCATAGTGTGACAGTGAAAGGATATTGCCTTTGGAAGCTGCTAATGGTCCATGAAAAGAAAACAGCAGAAAACAGGAGAGCAGTTGTTCCAAAATAATAAGAACAAAAATCTTTACATTTTTAGTTCATCGTCTTCCCATTGCACAGAGGATTGAGAATGGGCAGAATGTAGTTTGCAGCCAGTGAGGAGTTGCAGATCCAGATGGGTTGCAAGTCAAATTAATAAAAAAATAGTATGTTCTATGCAGCAAAATAATGTAATATTTTTAATCTTCCAATTGCCACTCAAAATTATTGTTTGCTACATAACATTATTGAAAAGGTATCATTATTCCCTGGGAAGGGAGCGATGGCCTGATAAAGTGTCATTAGAAATGAGCAGCAAAGGTTGCAAAGGTCAGGCCAAGCTACAAAACTTCGGTCCTGGCAACTCTGTCTTAGACAAAGCTACTTCCATGATCCCCAAGTACAAGGCCCCACTGAAGCCAAAAGGAGCTCTCTGCCTCAAATTCTTTAAACTTTGGAGTAGAAAACCCTGCTGGGAAGGTTTCATTCCTCAGTGACTTTACTCCAGACTTACCTGCGTATTGCTCCAGCAGGAGTATTGCAGAGATGAAGCAGTAATCACTTGAATAAAACCATGACAGCAGGCAAGGATATCTGTGTTTTAATAAACCTGATTGTCCTAATTCCCCCAAAGTGATGCACTCTTTTCTTGTCGAATACACTTCTGCAAGTAAAAACAAAGAAAATAAATTAAAGGCAGAAATAATGGCGACTCATTCCTTTAACAACTCTCGCCCTACTCACAAGAGCTTTTCCTCCACTCTTAGATCATTTCTGTGGTCATTGCTGCCTTGGCGTAAGCTTTGGCACCTGCCTCTGCATCCCGCAGACCACAACACTAATAAGGCACCAATAAGGGACCCTTTCATGCCCTATACCTGTCTACCAACTTGCTGTGGTGCCGTAGGAAAAAAAAGCAGATACCGACCTCTTTGCCCTGGCACAGCAACATCAAACTGGAGTCTGTGTCCTGTGTTACTGTAACAGCTCTCTAGCTTGCAGTATATTTCACCCCAAAGTAAAGCATTGCATTTTTTCAATATAACCATTACTTAAATGACTTACTACCATAAAATTTGCCATTTTTTCTTCCCCTTTCCAAACAACAATATGATAAAATAATAATAATAATAATTAGAAGGAAAAAACATTGCCCTAAGAGACTGTTATGTTTACTGTGCAGTGATTTCCCAATAGAAATTAATTCAAAACAAATTTACATTCTACTTTTAAAGAAGGTATTAATAATTCATGTTCTCATATCATGAGCACTCTGCATGTCATACACCGGGGTACCTGCAATTTTTCAGTTTATCCATTTAAAATTTTCATTCAGGAACTCATTATCATGTTTTTTTGTGCTTCTATTCCACTGTGGTAATTTAATAGTCTTCAATAGAATTATGTTCAATTAAAATGTATTCAGTTTTACCATTCCAAATCTTTTTAGCTTTTAATTTAATTGCTGTAGGCTTCATTTTTACTTATGTACTATTAACTCACCTTGTTCACTGATCCTGCTCTCAGAAATACAGAAAGACTAACCCCATAAAGGCTGCAGACTGGGGTTTCATTCTTCTTAAGCCACTTCTTCATGAATGTCATTCCATCTATTTGAGGCCACTGATTCCCATAATCTCTGAAAGCAGAGTCAGGCCCCATTGCTTCATTTTTAGCAGCCATCTTTCTTCCACGTAAAAATGGTGAACTTCCTTGCCTGCTAGTGCACCCCGTTGTCCTCTGACAGACCATTCCCACACCAGCAAGCGGTCCTGCAAGTTTCTCCTTGCCCAGCTCCTGTCCAGGATTATCATGCGAGTTCCTGCAAGAACCCCCAAGACACTGATGTGCTCAAAGCCGAGCAGGTAAGTAGATGCTTTGCTGGAGAGGGCAGGAAGATGCTCCGCATCTTGTAGGATCGATAACATGGCATGGAAATGGACTTCCTTCCAGTCACTGGAGGTTTTGTGTCTCAAAATAGAGAAAAGGAACAAGTGAGCTGTGGAAAGGTACAAAAAGCTAATTCAGGCTTTTTTTCTGGATTTATAAAATTTCATACCCCCACAGGCGTGAGGGTAGTAGACCAGGAAGATCCTCATCAGTTTCTAAATCTCTGCTGCCAAAAACAGGTTTCCTAAGCTGTACTGACATACAAGCACTGGACTCTTACAAATGTAATACAAGAGTTGTCTGCGAGAAAAAAAAAATAAAAGAGAGAAGTAGCTCTACATCAGCCTGTCTCTGATTCTACATTGCAGGTGACAGCACACCACTGATCCATATAGTGGTATTATTTGAGCTACTATTACAAACTGACTAGTTCTGACTGACCTGTGTTCAGCAGTATGAGTGTTTTTGCTGAATATTAAAGTTAATTTCTAACTTCAGAAATGGATGGGCTATTTCAAATTCTCCCTTCATTATCCCAAGATAAATGACTTGCATTTATCAACTTCCAGTTTCCTCTGCCACTGTGTTAGGTCCTGTTGTGTCCTTCTGCATTTCCTTATGATCCCAGACTGGCATAAATGACTGTAAATTTTTCTGCCTGAGAGTTTACACGTCCCATGTTTAAAAATGCCAGCCAGTACTTCTCTAACTGCAAAAAACTTTCAGCACTCCTTTTCTCCTATGCTAAAACAACTACATTTTTTTCTTATTTCTACCAAAAGGAATTTTTTTAATGGGCATCTCATAGACACAGGCATTTCTTTCTAATAAATAGCGCCTCTTCCATTTTTTATGTGCAGATATTTCAAAGGGTGGATATAAATAAAATCAGGAGAAAAATTTTCTTAGAAAACACTTCCCAGTCATCTGAAATTACTAAATTTATGGTAAAGATCTTGGAAAAGCATGCTGCAAAAATACCTTGAAAATAATCAGGCACACAATTTACTGTGAAAAAAATAAAGCTAGCTAGATGTGTGTTGTTCAACATTGTAACCTTGCTGCACAGGTACTTGCTGGCCCTAGGTGTGCAAGCTGTGCTAGACTCAATCTTTAGGCTTGACTCTCTCCTCCCACCTGTATGTGTACATTGTTCATGAAAGGATCAAAAATCTACCCGAGTCTAACTGACCAATCAGATTATTATGACTGTAGTTGGTGGCATGAGAACAGGCAATGTGCTCAGCAACATATTTGGCTTGCTTCAGAAACCATTTACACATAAAAAGCCATAGATGAAATACATGTTAAGGTCTACAGCAGAGTCTAGACTCACACCACTACCACTGTATCAAGACTCTTCAATCCCTCTGTTCACTGTGCTGTTGAGAAGAGGCAACGGGTCATGCTTGGATTGGGCCAAATATCCAGCTAGCTGACACCGCTGTCTCCAACAAGGGTCAGCCACAGAGACTGTCATGGCCCCTCCACAAGTGAAGAGACTTCGATTTAGGGAGGGCAACACAGGCAAAATGTGCCAAAAAAAGAATTCACTGTTTCTTTGTGTGCAGTGACAGTTGTATGTCCCCCCAGAACTCATCTGGCCTATGACAACTGTCTTTCCCGCAGCCAGCACTAATGAATTCCCATTATGAATTAATGCCAGCAGCATTTCACTTTTAAAATTAGAAAGACATTGAGCTCTTCAAACACTCCACAAAGAAACGATACAAGGAACCAGCAGGTGTAGTGTCTCAAAGCAACTTGAACATAGGTAAGCAAAGTTTTGTGTTTTAAATTTCAAGCAGCACTGAAGTTTAGCTGAGAATTTGCGTGCCGAGTTTCCGCTTAACGGGAATTTTTTTGGCTACAATATAAGCCCTGGAGAATTGGAAGCATTCTAGAGGAAACATCAAATCACACTTAACTACTGTATGGCAGAGCAAGTGTCTGTGTTACAACACAATCACTCAATAAGATAATTTCTTATGTTAGCATTTTAATTAAAATAAAGAACACTTGCCTCCATCTTACACTCTACAATTCTCTCTGCAAATTACACAGACGGACAAAATGTACAAAGCAAACAGAAAATAAGATCACAAATCCTAGCAGAATTGAAGGCATAACTCAGAAGCTTTGTGAGAAATATGGCCAATAAAACCAGAGTTAATGATTCTATAAACATTTATATTTTGAGGAAATATTAACAGTGGTCCCTAAAATGTTTCTGGGCAATGAAGAATAAATAACACCTATTATTAATGTAATGGTAAAAACTGTCATTTACCACACATTTGCAGTACGCCGGTTAAATACATTATTAAACAGCATCCCAGTATGGATTAAAACTGAACAGAAGCTCCAGATGTAGAGATGTTTCCCTGTGGTTTTATCAGCAGCAATATGGTTGGTGCTAGCCCAACCCTGATCCCAGTGTGGACAGGGCCTTTGGCTTGCTTTGTTTGTTTTTTGGATGAATAATAACACTTGTGCAGACTTCGTGCTGGGCTTGGTGCTTTGATCAAAGCACTTTCCAGTGGGCACAAAATCTGCCTCTAACGTTTGCACCTAAGCTTTCAATTTAAAGGAAATCGCTGGGGTGAGACCCTTCCAATCCAGCCTTGCATACCCCTCTCTCCAGGCAAACTGTTGCACAGACTGTCCCCTACAGGATCTTGCACTGAGAAAAAAGCTGGTCTTCTCCCATCCCTGTCAACGAATGGTGGGGGAGCCTTCCCTGCACCTCTATCCCTCACTGCCTTGCCCCAGGCAGTGTCTTCGCTCAGCCCAAAGGCAGCAGTGGGGGAATAGACCATTACGGGGCAGAATGCGGCGGAGTCAGTAACATATGCTGGTCCACTTTTGACAGTAGAAAAGCTCCAGAGGTAAGACAGAACATTCTGCATTGACCTTCCAGTTCTCCACCCAGCCATGTTGCTCTGGCGTGAGAAAAGATGTCTCACCCAGCAGGTCTTGAGAAAGACGAGCAACGTGGCACGGACCAGCACTGGCTGAAGAATTGGTTAAAGCCTTTTCTGTTCACTTCAGTCAAAGGTGATCTTCTCACTGGAACCCAGATCAGATGTGTTTTATGGAAAGGCATTGCTGATACTATCCTGGAGCACCAGGCAGGCTCGTGAAGGCTTTTTTCACTCTCTCCAGTCCCTACGGACCGCAGATGCTTAGCAAATCAGCAGCCTTTCACTCGGGCAGTAGCACTCCAGCCTGGTTGACATCTGCCTCCCCGTACTGGGAATTTTTATCACTGATCTCTTCGTGGTGGTAGACATGCTTTAGGTTATACGAGATCATGTCTCCCTCTAGTGACTAAATGTCTGTATTTTTGACAGCATGACCCTAACTTTAAAGACATAATTTTTAAGGGGCTGCAAAGTACTCATCTGCCTATCTATGGATACATAGATTAAACTCTCTTTTCTTTCACTCCTGATTATGCACCAAAGTATGAACTGGATTTTGCTTAAAACCATCCAATTGTTAACAGAGTCATAGGACTTCTCAATAGGCATTGCGTCTCCGTTACACTGGGCTTTTAAACAAAAAAAGGCACTATTTGACCAGAAGGAATGATAGATCTTGATTAAACATTCATGCTATTTATTTTGTACTGGGAGTTAATCTTTGTTCAAACATCGAAATCCAGACTGTAGTATTTAATAGCAACTCTACTAAAACTCTCACTTGTGCTTGCTACAGATATGAGGATCACCCTTTCTTATTTGGCAAGCTAGAAGACATCTACTTTTCCTCACCGACAAAACAGTAGCCCAACTAGTTTTTAAAAGACATAGAAAAAAAGGGAAAATCACATTCAAGGTTTCACCAGCTAGAGATAAGAATAGAGAGATGATCAGAGAAGAAACTGGAAGCTCGGAACTTCACTACAGGCCTACCACGCGGGTTTCTTTGCTGGCTTAACCCAAAGGCACTAATATACTTCAAGCTGATAACAAAAAGCCACAACACACAAAGCATCAGAAAGGAAGGATGTCCTGAGATTTAGAAAAGTAAAATCTTTTTATCTTTAGCCCTAATAATACAAGGTGTAGTACAAGGCGTGGTATGTACATATCAACAAGCAAGTGGAACACAGAGTAGAATGACCAAAAACCACAGAAAGGATAAGCACTAGGAAAAAAAGAAAGGCAACACAAAATCTCACGGGAAGTATGTCACATTCCTCACACAAGGACAGAAGAAGAATGACCACATACCTGAGCTATACAGTAAAAAAACATTGCAAAATAATGCGCAACAATTTCGGTATTTCTCCTGAGTAGGACATCAGGGCCTGCTTCTGCAACTGCTAATATGTTTGGCCTCAAATCTTCATAGGGTCTAATGAAGTGGCAGCAAGAAATATCTCTACCAACTCTTTTCATGATCTGAGTTTCACGTTATCCTGCTTGATCCCCTAGATCTTTCACAGAAAAGAGGATAAGGCAATGTGATTTAAAATATACAGAAACTGATCAAGTTTGGAAGTGGAAATTGTGCCCAGGGCTAGATGTCAAGCCTATGGGGTTCCTCAAACTATTCCTACATAATTTCAAAAGAAAGTGTTATACCATTATTTTATATGGTCTGAAATATTTAATTTTTTTTTTTATCTAGTAATAACAATCATAATAAGACTAAAAAGCTAGAGGAGAGCCCTTGAAACTTTTCTTAAAAATTCACTGTTCACCTGGTCTGGTTTTAGGGATGGTTTTATCTTTCCTGCTTAGTCAACTCTAGTTCAGCGTCTGCTCTCAGCTCTATTCTGGTCCTGCTGCAAAGGAGTAACTAAACCTAAGCGCACATCCCTCATCTCAGGATGCTTTTAGTTTCCTTTAGCTACAGTGTAAGAATGTCAAATAACAGGTTATGAATTTTTTTCCCTTGAAGGAAACGATTTTGTAGAACATCTTCCATTCAATCATCTGCATTCCCCACTTTACCTCCACAGCTTCAAGCCACCCACTACAGCAATAGCACGTCCATGCTAGAAAAACCTGCAAAGGACAGAAGACATGCAGCCCTTTTACAAACCTTGTGAACAGTACAACCAACCACCCGCGCCTCCAAAATCTAGAGTCTATTCCAGCGCTTCTCACTAGCGAAGGAGACCGCAGCTCCACCGGTCGCTCGTCTTCTACCTATAGGTGGCACTAGTTGTGCTCGTAACGTCCCAGCCCCTGCTTGCCCTTAGCTCTGCCGACCTTGGCTGGAGCTTCTTGGCCGATTTCTCCCTTGCTGTCCGTCGAGGTGTTAATCACAAACTCTAAATATATTCAGAAGCAGCTTCAGACAAGCTACGCGTGGATTCATCACGCAAGAAATGAACTCTGACGACGCCTAGCAGTTTGCAGACCTGCACCGCCTCGGCGTACATCCATGTCTGCTGGGTGTCCTCAAACCTTACAGCCAAATGGTGGCAAAGTCCAGTCTGAATCATACAGAATCACAGAATCACAGAATCACAGAATAGTAGGGGTTGGAAGGGACCTCTGTGGGTCATCTAGTCCAACCCCCCTGCCGAAGCAGGGTCACCTACAGCAGGCTGCACAGGA
>Ga0065711_1003974_pt2 | contig 25812 bp, 18 predicted proteins | sample Hoacrofraction12_FD_59098 | JGI IMG/M metagenome (GOLD analysis project Ga0065711, IMG submission 59098) | Hoatzin crop microbial communities from Cojedes, Venezuela - Epithelial fraction 12 v2 (version 2) | ecosystem: Host-associated > Birds > Digestive system > Esophagus > Crop | place... | reverse complement strand
GGGGGGGGGGGGGAGTAAAACTTGAAGTGGCAGTTGTCAGTTTCTCCAGCAATTTCCTAGTTCTCAAGACTTGTATGAGTAGCACTGCGTCCTTGGACATCTCCATAACCTTTCTTCAGTGTCTTCCCATGTAGCAAAGCCAGATTGTAGCACGTGCTTTAAGTATCTCCAACTCCACAGGGCTGAGTGCCGTAGCTGTTTTTATAAACTGCAGTGTAGGTTTGGCCACGGTGTGGCAGTTGTGGAAACTTGATGTTTAGATCTGACAATAATCTGAGCTCTGTATATTTTAGTCTACACAGCTGTAGTAAACATCTGCATGAGCTAAGCAAAAAGTTTGACCTCCAACGTGCAAGTGTGTTGGGATTTTTTAAACACTGCAAGAAGCTGAACATAGTTTATGTTCCTCAGAACAGTTTACTGTGTGCTGAAAGGTGTGCCCATCAGCAGTAGGATTAGATCAGTGTATCAGATTCAGTACACATGCTGTGTCTAATTGGAGAAATGCATCACAGACCACCTTCATTCTTTCATGTCTCTGTGCTGTATATGGCGATCCTAGAAAGAAGAGGGGGGTTTTGGTTGGTTTTCTTCTTTACCTTTTAAAATCCATACTCGATAAGCCAGATTTCTCTGAGTAAGTTACAGAAAAGAAGCACCTCTATAAAGTGGCTGCAGAGCACTTTCTCTGTCCAACTTTTGCCAGCTACCCTGTTTCCCATGTCCTTCGTTACCTCTACCTGACCAGTGTCTGTGCGGTGTGCTAGGAGGCTTGCTGGCCTTCCGGCAACCAGACTGACATCTCGGCAAATCTTCTGCTTGCAGAAGCTGTGTGATGGGGGCTGTTAGTGATCAAGCTTGGTGGAGCTGTGCCTAGGGACTCAGCTTTATGGACAGTTACAGCAAAACCTTTCAGATCTGGGGCCTGCTGTTCCACTTTGTGTTCACTGTGCATGTTTCAATATGCATATTCCTGCGTATGATCCCATTATGATCATAGGAACAGTGTACCAGAAATTACCATGAGAAGCACTAGTCTTGTTCTCACCCCTCTTTAGTTTGGAAACAATTCACTTGAGCTTTTGTAAATGTTGTAGTATGAAGACATTTAAGCAGACATTGAAACTATTGACAATGCTAATAAAAAAGTAAGCATAGTGTAGGAGATTTTATTATGTAAACAAATACAACATTTTCTCAGCCTGTTCTGTTTTAAAACAATCCTGCAGCATCCAGAATACAGCAAGTGTCAGTTAAAGTCGGGGCAGGTTCTTTGTTGGCTAAACTGGCACAGCAGTGGAATAACCTTACCTAGAACAGGAGGCCTGAACTAGCATCATTTCAGTAGGCTTTCATTAGGAAGTGCACCTTGAACAGCTTCAGGAGTGCTGCATTTACTGCTGCTCTTATCTGAGCAGCATTATTTCTCCACGTGTTGTGTTACTTCTTTGCAAATTCCATCTCTAGAGGTTTTCCTGCACTTCTGCAGAGGCGTTTGGGGATTAAGATGGGCAAGTTACTGACAGAGGTGTTTTTCACATCCCTGTAGTGTTGCAGTTAGAATGATGGCCTGTGCGGCAGGACTCCAGGCACATACTGAATGGAAAAGAAAAATGGTTCTCAAAAAAGTAGTTTCTCTGCTGGCTTTAGGGCTCTGGTCTCCCCTCAGCCCCTGAGTAGTCAGTGCACTTGTAGAAATGTGAGCATACAGGCTTCACCAGTCATTTGCAGCTCCCAGTCTTTCATGACCTTGTCCATTCAGATGGGTGCTTTCTAGGACCCTGTGATCTCACTTTCCCTGTCCGATCTGGAGAGTGCTATTCTGACAGGAGAGGTATTTTGGTTGGGAATCGTGAAGCCTGAGTGACATTCTAGGGGAGGACAGAGTTACGGTAAGGAGACCAGCTGCAGATTGAGGGTTTCACAGTACCACATGGGAGAAGGCTGAATTTATGGAATGTACCAAAATGAATTTGAAAAGTTAAAGCAACAATTACCATTCCAGGGACTGTGTGCGATCAGCTGACAGGCTCCCAAGAGATAAAGCAACTATAATTCAATTTAGGCCAGAAGGAGTTTGCTGGTGAAGCAAGCAGCTCTGCCCCACAACAGCTTTATAGCATGACCCAGTTCAATGAGGTGCTTCATGGTGTGCTCACCTTAAAGCATACCCTGATCATTTTGTTCGCTAAAGAATATGCATAAATGCACTGCTCAGTCAGTCCAGGAGAAGAAAAAGTGATGGTGGGAATAGGATGTCTATTCTTTCTTCCTCTTTGCAATCCTGCCACATCTCCTATAGCAAAATAAGCAGCATTTGACAAGAATGAAGACTGCAATCGCTGCACAGGTGAACAAGAATGCCAGGACATCCAGGCAGTGGTACTGGTACCAGGTGAGATGATGAGCAGCTGGTCTCAAGTGCTTTGCTCCTTTGTGACGCATGACAAACTCAATCCAGAAGACAGCTCTGTCCAGAGGCTTAACTGGCTGGTCGTGGTGTATCTTGGATAACCTTAGAGCATTTTCCTTATAGCTGTGGAATAAAGAATACCAAGGAGATCTGTCACGGATTCGTGAAACAACCTATGCAACACTTGGAAGTCCTCTTGACGAAGGTAGACAGCCCTGCTTTAACGTTCATCAATATTATTTAAATATATTTAAAACTGGCCCAGTTTACTCACATCTGCATAAAATCGAGTTATGAGCAGTAGTAAAGAAAGCCAATCTTATGCAAAGGAAAGGTATTAAAAATTATTCCAGCTACTGCTTTAAAAAAACAACGTGGAAAAATTTGCGGCATTTTCTGTTCCAATATAATACAGTGTGCTGGTTTTGACTGGGATAGAGTTAATTTTCTTCACAGGAGCTAGTATAGGACTATGTATTGGATTTGTGCTGGAAACAGCAATGATAATACAGGCGTGTTTTCGTTACTGCTGAGCAGTGCTTACACAGCGCCAAGGCCTTTTCTGCTTCTCACACCACCCCACCAGCGAGTAGGCTGAGGGTGCACAAGAGGTTGGGAGGGGACACAGCTAGGACAGCTGACCCCAACTGACCAAAGGGATATCCCATATCATATGGCATGCTCAGCAATAAAACTGAGGGGGAGGTTGGCGGGCCAGCCTCGTGCACCAGATGTCATCCAGGTCTTTGGATGCCTGGTCATCATCCAGGTTGTTACAGATCACCTCCACCATGGCTGTTTCCCCCAGATACTGGATACCTCCATCAATGTTGATCCATTTGCTTTGGGAATTTGCAGGTTCTTCCTTCATGGTATACCTGTCCTTCGCACTTGACAGGAGACGCTGCCAAAGACTGAGGACTCCTGCCTTTTTTCCAGTCTCTTGGTCAATGGTCTTGTCCTTACAAAGGCATCCTAGCTCCTGGGCTTCCTTACGCTCTAATTCCTGACTGCTAGGTACAGTAACTTAAGGATATTGGTAACTCAGGGGTAGGAGAAAGGGTTGTTGTGGTCACAGACAGAGTAGACATAATACAACTAGAATTGTCATCTTGATTTATACAAGCTTGATTTATACAAGCAGAGAACAAAGAAGAGAGTGAGCAGAAAACTGTCTCAGGAGCTGTTCTGGGCTTACCAGGAACTATTTTTCTCAAAGGGACCATAAAAGGTAGCATAAGAAAAATCAAATTGCGCAACTCTCTGTGAAATGAAAGGTGGTTTTAACCGAAACCCAAACTCTAGCTACTCAGTATTTTTGGTCCCCAGAAGAGCCAGCAGAATTTCTTACATGAGCTGCGCAAGATTTTAGTAACTTCATGCTACTGTAAGGCAAGAACAAAACTCACGTGGAATTGTTAATGACTGTATTCACTGCATCAACTAGGTCCTGTGTCTTCAGTGTGCTGAAATCCAGCTCAACTGCAGCTCCCTTTGCCCTCATGTGAGCAATGTTGTCATGCTGGTCGGCAAAGATGGGAATCCCAACCATCGGGATCCCATGGTAGATGGCTTCATAGATCCCATTGGTCCCACCATGAGTAATAAAGGCCTTTGTCAAGGGATGGCCTGGAAAGGAGAAGGAGAGACACGTGTAACAGCAGCTCTGGCTGCAGTGGCAGACTGCGTTCATTGGGACGTGAGCAGTGCGAACTACCTGGGCAAATGCACTGCTAGAGATGGGAACAGCCCTGACCTCTGGATCAGCATCGGAGCTTGCACACTTAGCCTTCAAGCATTCACATTTGCTTTAATGCAATGTGTGAATCAGCATGTTCCTCCAGACTACCCCAGAGTTACTTCAGTCCTTCTGCTGATGTGCAGTTCTAGTTTTTACAGATTCACAACAGCCCACTGCTGCAGCCTTGAGTAGGTCACACATTTTGAAGAATGAGCCCTGGGGATTAATTGCAGAGGCCAAATCCAGCTCTGGAGGACATGTCTACTTTGATATTTACTCCTGGTAAACAAGTGGTTCTTAGCCCTTCCAGACAATTGCCACCAAGCTCTGTAAGACAGAGGCTTTTGCTTTAGAGATCTATCTTTATAGCTAAGCTCAAGTTGTTGCCTTCTTGAGCCACTGCTCGCTACTCCCTTCACAGCCTGGCTGTATCTTCCATGGTTCTTGTACAGCCACGCACCTTAAAGTCAAAAGCAGGTTAGGGAATTAAGGCTCCATGAGCAAACCTCTGCTGCTTAAGCTGAAAAACTAACTGCAGCCACAAACGCTGCATGGTTCCTTTGCATGAATAAGCTATTTTAGTGGAAAAGCAACGAAGGAAACAGTATTTCCAAGGGCACAATGCATCGCAGATAGCATCAGTCTCACCAAGCAGGTCATTTTGGGGTATCCAGTCATAAATCCTGGTGTTGGAGCCCAGAGTTTCTGGGGTTTTTCCTTTGTACCGCCAGAGGACCTTGAACAAAGGAAGAATAAGAAAGATAGTGCATGTGATGTGCCTTTCTGTATTCTTACATGTAATGCAGGGCTTTGTCTCAGACCCATGTATCTTTTCCCAGTAATTCAAATAGCTTCATTCCAGTTTAGTTCTTTGATTAGTTATTATGTGCTTATTACAAAAAGCGCATAGAGCAATGACATTTTTATATTTTGGCCTATGGACACACTTCCACATCATTTGGTTCAGAGAAGAGGACACACCAGAACTCCCCAGGAGGTGACTCAGCAGTCTGCCTCTCTGCAGGGCCCAGCTTCCCGGTTGTGGCACATCCAGCAGAGATGCAGATAAAAAACAGGCCAGTCCAAACACAAAAGGCTCATTGAAGGCAACAGGAGTGACAAAAAGCAAGGCAAGTTGTTTTAGACTCGAAATTCACCTTTTGTGGAAGCTGGCTGAAGGCTGTGGCAAACACATTACTTTTTTCATCAGTTAGGTTGTAGACCATCGACCCGAGAGAGAATACCACGATGCCGTGTTCCCCTGCGCTCTGAACAAATTCTTCCATTTCCTAGGAGAGGCAGAAAACATACTAAGAGTAATTATGCGCTGCAGATTACACAGATTTCTGTGAACAGAGAGCAGAACCTTTTCAGCTTATCATGGAGATGATCGTGGTGTATGAGCACCTCCATTGGCAGAAGGGCATTACAAAGAGAGACCTGGCCCTGTGCAGAACAAACAGTTTCTCCCCAAGAAGGAGAAGGACAAGTTGAGACAGGTGACAGAAGCTTCGTCTTTTGGAAAGCAAGTCAAGCAGTTTCAGGACACGTTACTTTCAGAGCACAAGCAGCAGGAATGGATCGTGGCACTGGCACGAGAGGGCCGTACCCTGCGACACCATCCCTAGCACAGTTAGTCGTGGTTCTGGATTTTCCTGGAACAAGTACTTTCCATTTCATTCCCCTTCCCTTACTGCAGGAAAGGACAGTGCTGAAAACTGACAGTACTTTTCAGCATCCCGATCAGAGATGCATCGAGGTGCTGCTGTCACTTTGTTAGTCAGCCAGTTCTCTATTTCTTGCAATACAGCACACGTTGCTAAACAGATTTTCCACAAATCAGACCAACAGGTCTTCCTGTTTCTTTTTGTAGTTAGTGTCGTGTGAAATGGAGCAATAGCATCCAAAAGAGAACGGTTATCCATTTCCCCTAACTCGACCCCTGTTACAGGGCAGTGGGAGAAGAATTGGAAGGTTTTTTCTAGTGGACAACTTGCACTGAAAATACCCTACCTCCTCTAAGGTTCCTGCAGGAGTGATAATCTAGACCAGAGCTTGTCGTGTTGCCATCATCGGTGTCTGGGAGTTTCAGATTCCGCCTGAATATTGCCAGTCACAGCAGAGCATAGGCTGGAGATGCTGAGTATTTTACTGCCTTGAAGATGTCTTAAACTAAGCAGCAATAGAAAAAGTGTTCATCACTCATCTCTTTCTGCAAGTCTTGACTCCATTTTGTCTAAAGAACTTGTCCCCTCACAGTGCCTTTTTGCATCAGATATTTCAGTGTTACCATGGGCTGCAAGCCTGTATCTTAGAATTAAAACTTACACTCTGAGGTAGCACCTATTTTTCCTAAAACACACACACTGTATTCACTCCTGCTGACCTCAGCTATCCTCTCTTAAGACAACAGGCTGCAAACCCAGCCCTAAGTGTGCACAAGTATGGCCAGGTTGCTAAATAGCAACGTGCTCCACACCAGCAGCAGAGCATCTTTTTAAGAACGAGGTTTCTCAGGGCATGGCTTGCCTGGTTGGTCAGGGAGAGAAACAGTTTTTGTTCTGCTGGCCGACCAACCAGCCAGCAGCAGATCACAGCTGGGGTACCTTTGGTAATGGCTTTGCAGGCTGGCAATGAAGTCCTCCGACAAACTCAAAGTTGGGCAGGAAAGGGCGTGGAAATTCAAAATCCCAGTATGTTCTGATTAACCATATCTCTGCTTTCCCCATCGTCTCACACAGGGTTGTGGGCCTTCCTAAAGACAAGGTACAAGAGGTTTACAACACAGACAGGGACAGTCTTGTTTGCTGTAGGTTGCGAAATAGGAGCCTTACCTTTATCTTTCAGCACTCCCAGTCAGTGTAGTCTGTCAAATCATGCATGAAGTGAAAACATGGACAAATCCAGACCTATTCCTTGCCCCGTCCTGTGTTCGGCCTGGGCAGATTGCCATGAACAAGGCAATACAATCTTTGAAATAATTTTGAACCTTCAGGATAAATTTAGAGCAGTCCAAGAGTAAGTGGGAAGCATTTAGTTTCTGTGACACAGGAGTGCAATTCTTGTACCACCAAAAGACTTCATCACCTGTGCTTGTAATAAAAACGCAGTTTGAGGAAGAGAACAATCACAGAAAAAATGAGTTGCAAAGTGATGATCACCAGTCAGGGAGGAGGAAAGTTTTTAAACAAAATTCACTGGCATTTTTCAAATGGTGACTCAGACAGTGGCTGCTCAGACTACAATAAAGACAGGTACAGGCATCCCTAGTTCTCTTGGGGACGGGGTCAACTCCTTCTGACACATATTGGGAAAATTTGGCCAAATCCATAGATGCTTTGAATGTCATTTTATGCAACATCCAATGTCTGTAGAAATCCATCTATACAAAAAATCTAATGGCTAAAACTGTTTTATAGCTTCCCGTTCGGAAAAACGTATATTCTCAGGTACATGCTGCAAGTTGTCTTTGCAGTATTTTCCCCACAAAGTGGAACCAGGGAGTAAAAGGGTTAGAAGTGTTTGTAAATGATTTTCCAAAGCCAGCCTAATGCAAGCAGGAACCAAGCAACATAAACAGCAAAGTAAAATTATCTGCGTCTTCTTATACTACTTGATCAGCATTACAATTTACACCAGTAATTTCTTTTTTTGTTTTATTTTAAGTAAATGCAATGAGGCAGTTACCAAGTTAGTGGAGTGAAAATTAAGCCTGCATTACGAGTGATATAAAGGTCTAATTAAATCTTATGTGGTACTAAAAAAAAAATGAATCCAGGGAAAAGGGACTAGTTTGCAGAGCACAGAGGCGTTGCTGTAAAACACAGGGAGAGATTAAAGGGCAACAGAATAGATGACTTTGTGCTTGCTGTTCACTCGTTATCTACCTAAACATAGATATTCTGTACAAGGTTCAAAGTCCAGTGAACTGAAAGGTCTCTTTAATAGACTCTGAATTGAGCCCGAGTTGTACGAGGTTGGAACAGAAATTTCAGGTGTGTATCTAGTTTAAGGAGACTATTTCAAACTCTGAATGTGGATGAAAGGGAAAGGTTACAGTTCTTAGCATTTATTATTTGAGAATATGAACTCATGCTTAGCTTCATGTACTATGCAGGGTTGCAAGACAATACCTCCAGACAAGGCATGCAATGTGAATGAAGGGTGCTTTTTTGCTCTGCAGTTGTCCAGAGACAGCCAGTGATCCTAGTTACGACAGGGTTAACTCCACCCCTGTGTTGTCAATGGAGCTGTCTCCAGTGCCTTACACTTGGTTAAGGAATGATTTTGCCCTCCAGCCTTTATCTGCTACCATATTAATTGTAAAAGTGCCTGTCATCAAGATGAAGAGGCAACAGCTGTCCTCTGAAAGCACTAAAATGGGCATACAGCTCACCGCAAGAGCTCACCAGCAGTATCATCATTGACAAAAATTAGAACTAGGTGCTCTGAGGATCCTCGAGAGGAATTAGAGCAAAACTGCACTGGTGTCTGTTAGACTAGACCAGACCTACAAGGGAGAGCACAGCCTCCATGCAACCAGAACAGGATTACCATCTCTGCTGGCCATTGGGAAAGAGTATTTTGAGACAACAGCATCGAGCTCCCTAAACATTCAAAAAGCACAGCCTATGCAAGAGGAGAAACTACTCAACAGCCGTCTTACCTAAGACATTACTGTAGTACTCATCCCATTCATCTCGCCACAACTTTGAGAAAAATAAATCCATGTAAAAGTAAAACAGGAAGTTCTGGAGTCTTTGCACAAAGGACATCTGGTCTGTCAGCCCCGTTACGCTAGCAGGCACGTAAGAAGGTGGGGATGGGAGCCCACCGCACAGCCGCTCCACCACATTCCCATCAGAGAAGCGGAAGCTGTAGACAAAAGGGATTGCTAGGATTTCTGCTACGAGCTCACCACCTATAGACAGGGGGTCAGCGATCAGAACATCGAATTTGGCCTGCCGCAGCTTTGCTATCAGCTGAGGGTCCATCACCAAGGTGTCACAGCTCTGTTTCGATATGTCGGTAAAGTCCTCCATGTCCTTCTTCATTCTCCACATGATGTCCCAGGGGAAGACATTAGAGACCTCATTCATCCAGAAATTGAGGAAGTCCTCCATGAGAGCATCCAGGGTCTCCTGGGTAAAGGGGACTTGAAGGACCTCAAAGGTGAAGCGAGAGGAGGTGTCTCGGTAGTCGATGAGCAGATTGCTTGAGGCCACCAACACAGTCACTTCATGACCCTGGAGAACAAGTTCTTCCAGCAGCACTTTCACATTGATCCAGTGACTTGCATCGGTGGGCCAGACCACCACCTTCCCACAAAAGCCAGCACTCCAGCAGCATGCATAGGCCCAAAGCAGCAAGGGGCACCTTGGACCCATCACCTCAGCAGTCCCTGTACAACTCTGGTCTGACTGAGCTGGAAGCAGTTCACTGCTCCAGTGTGCAAACACTTTACAGCCAGGCAAAAAAAGTGAGGTCTGCTTGGTGCCAAGCTCAGCAAAAGTGAAAGTCAGAACACAAAACAACACTCAGAGGAGGACTGGGCAAGCAGCAAAACCTGTTCTGGAGTCTCCTGCAGAGCCACAGCTGAGCTCGAAATGACAGCAACTCCTGTTTCTGCTCACCACAAAGTGCATTTTGCAGCATGTGGTAGGACCAGAAGCCCTCTCCCTGCATTGTGGTTTAAGCTTTATGGGCAGCTAAACACCACAAAGCCTCTCACTCCCCCACAGTTGGAGGGCAAAAGAATTGGAAGGGCAAAAGTTAGAAAACTCATGGCTTGAGATAGTAACAACTTAATAAGCAAAAACCAAACACAAACGAGTGAAACGAGTAATGCAAAAAGAACAATTGCTCACCACCAGCCAACCAACGCCCAGCCAGTCCCTTGAGCAACAGCAGCCCTGGCAAACTTCCCCCTTCCCAGCTGTTTTTGCTGAGCACAACATCGCCCGGTGTGGGATGTCCCCTTGCTAAGCTGGGGCCAGCTGTCCCAGCTGTGTCCCCTCCCAACTTCTCGTGCACCGCCAGCCCGCTCGCTGGGAGGAGCAGCGTGAGAAGCAGAAAAAGCCTTGATGCTGTGTAAACACTGCTCAGCAACAACTGGACTGATAATACATCCCTGTATTATCAACACTGGTCTCGTCACAAATCCAAAACATAGCCCCCTGCAAGCTACTATGAAGAAAACTAATTCTATTCCAGCCAAAGTCAGTATACACTCATACCAGATCTTCAAGGCGAAGACACACATGCGTGTACAAAGCAGGAGCTCAAGCTAGGGAAAGCGCATGAGCAGCCCCTAGGACTTTATTGACAGCTACAAGAAGAACCCCATCTTATCACCTGACTATGGCCTAGATTTGCTTCTTTGCCCTAGAGGAACCAACCTACCTGTGAAACTGGTTATAATTTGTATCTCCTCATTTACTGGGTGCAAAATGCCCTGCAGTGATTCACAACTAGCCCACAGGGTGCTCTAGTTTTGTCCTCTCTATGATCAGATGCTGTGGACACACAACACTGCTGCTGGAAGGACACTGTCCTGGCAGAGATGACTCCAGTATCAAGCCACTCTAGCAGAGAAATAGGAGGAGATGAGGAGCACAGGTTTTTCTCACGCTGCTCTTCTGTGCCTTCTCTTGGGAAGATGCTGCAAACTGGCATCAGTGTATCCGTATCATATAGTCCAGGACAGGTACTGTCAAGACAAGAGACCTGACTTCTCATCTTGACTGTATCCTGCAGGTGTAGTGGAGATGCTCGGTGCTACTGATGTGTTCAAGGAAAAGAAGAGGCAGCTGGCTCTCTCCTGAGCAGAGGGCGAATGAGGCTGAGACAGAGTCTAAACAGGGCCTGAGCACTCCTCCAGGAGCTCAGCACCACCACATGAGCTGCCCTCAGTAGACTTCACAGTGGAGCAAGCAGTCTTTCACGATGCTTCAACCTCATCACTTGCCTTTAGGTAGCTCTAGGAAAGCAGCCAGAATAACAGGAACCCTGAAGAAGATTTTCCGAGGAGATAGAGAAGGTGGATGCATACGCTGCAGGAACTGAGACATTGCCTCATTTCTGCGAGGTGCCTCCTGCTTACTTTCACCTCCTTCAGGACTGGATACGCTCCAAATCAACGCATATCACACTCAAGACAGAGAACAGCTAAGCTAACACAGCTAACAAAACAGATATTGCACTGGAGCCTTAAATGCTAAAGCCCACATTTAACAATAAATAGACAATACAAGATCCAAGCAGCTCTGAGGCTTACGCAACAGATCATCAAACCAGGCTTCTGCCAGCACAAGATTTTCTAGTCTCTGTCAAACACGACAAGCGACACAAGTAAAAACACAGCTAGGTAATCTAGTAGTATGATAACAACTTGGCTCTCTGAGCAGAATCACACCCTACTAGTGAAATATAAAAAAAAAGGTCTCATATTGAAATAATATCTGTTTTATCTGCCCACCAACAATGCATGTATGTTTGCCCTGTTTCCTTTTAAGCACTGCAATAACCAGTCAGACCAGAAGTGTGAAAATAATTACACAACTACTATGTGAAAAAGAAAAAAACCTTATAAATATATACAACTATCTTCTAATATTTCTTTTAGACACTTTCAGACACGCAAAGAACCCTGTCTCTGCTGAGGGCCCTTTGTCACTGCAAACTGGGGCTCAGCTGCTCTTCCAAACTCTTCCAAAAGACCGGAGGAGGCCATTATCTGTCATCTCGAGATAAGTTAGCAAGCAAGAAGGGTGCTAGGGGAAAAAAGGTAGTATTGTTGTGTAGCTTTCCAAAATTGTTTTTTATTTCTACTTTAAAAGGTTTAATTCAGTAGTAGTGTTTGGTGGGCATATAGTATTATTTTGCTGTTCTTAGTGTTTGTCATGATTCATCTGTGAATATGACTGATGAGCTCTGTTTCAAGTGGCTTGAGCACTCTTTTACCTATCCTAGAAGTACCTGTACAGACTTAGCTGTACTAGTGTAGCAGGTCAGGATTAACAGGTAACATCTGTACTTGCCGGGATTGTTTGACTTGACACAGGACAGGACTTTTTGAGGAAGGAGAGTGAGTTCAGGGCTGTCTTGCTCCTTATTTGTGCCTTAACCTCTAAGCTCTGGGTATTTACTCTTGTGTGTACAGCAGATGTAATTCCTGGAAGTAAGAGCAGCCTTACCTAAAACATCACTGTAGTAATGACCCCAGCTTCCCCAGAGAAGGTAATGATATACGATATCCTGCACAGCGTAGAAGAAGACGTTTTTTAGCCTTTCCAGGAAGGACATCCTATCTGTTAGACGGCTTAGGGTGGCTGGTACGTAGGAAGGAGGTGCTGGGAGTGCCCCACAGAGCCGCTCCACCGTGTTGCCAATGGAGAACCGGATGGTGTACACGAAGGGGATACCCAGCTTCTCAGCAAGCAGCTCCCCACCGGGTGCCAGCGGGTCTATCAAGAGGACATCGAAAGTGGATGCCCTCAGTCTCTCCAGCAGTACCTCATTCTTCAGGACTTCATCACAAATCATTTTGGTTGTGTTCACCAGCTTGCGCAGTATTTGAGCCAGCTTGTAAAGACTTTCCCAGACAGGTAGCACGCTCTCCTCGTAAAACCAAAAATAGAAAGCTTCTTCCAGTAAGGCAGCCATCTCCTTTTTGGTGATCGGCACCTCAAACACTTCGATCCGGAAGGCTGAGGGCTTTATGGAGTCGAGGATGAGGAAGCATGAAGGCAGCAGCACAGTCACCTCGTGGCCCCGGACCACAAGCTCCTGAAGTATGTACTCCACGTTCAGCCAGTGGCTGTTGTCCGCCGGCCAGACCAACACCTTCCCCCCAGACCCCCAGCCCAACACGGCCAGCAGCCACAGCACGGCCACCTCTCTCCCAGCCATGGCCTGCCCTGTGTGGCAATGTCCCGGTGGCCTTGCTTCACCGGAAGCCCCAGCAGTTCCAGGCTGGGCTGGGCCTGCATGACACGCCTGGCGCCGGAGGGCGGGGAGCCAAGGGAGCGGGCGTGAAATCCTGTCCTGGATAATGGCCAGTTTTCCTGTGAGAAGAGGGTGACTGGGACCAGCTGGCACCATCTGGCGGCAAACAGCTCGCTGAAGCTGGAAGATGTGGTTCCTCTGGAGCCGCGCCGGGAGATTCTTCTGGGTGAAGGGTGGTCACCCTTCTGACGTGCAGTTAAGAAATAATCTAAGTTCCCTTCGCTGTGCTAAAAATCATCCCTACCGGGCTTCTGCCCAGCTCTGTTACGCAATGTTTTCCTAATGCTGATGTGCAGGATTCCTGCTACAGCTTCCGTGCTGCCTAGAGCGTCCTTTCCGCGGTGAAAATGAGGGTGATGGAAGCAGCTGGGCTGTGAGAAGCCAAGCTGAGATACCTCATCTGCTGTGCACGTGCCAACAGCTTGGTGTGCTTGTGGGGTGCTGCAGCATGCACGTGTTTGCAGGCAATTGAACCCTGAGAGATTTGCAAGTGCTCTTTTTCATGAGCTCAGTGTGAGGTTAGTAAAAATGGCATGTTGCTCCTATGTGATTAATACTTAAAGAAACATATTTTTCTACATATACCCTCAAAACAGTCCAGAAAAAAAGCCTGCATAGGAAGACTTGTTGCTTTCACTGTTTGCTTGTGGGTGGAGGGTGTGTTTTAAAGAAAACTTGTTTTGTGCAGAGAGGATTGGTTTTATATGACCAGTGATGTCAGTGAAGTCCCTATTACAAAGCCACAATCCATTTCAGTATGGCCACTGAGGGTGGCAGGGTTGGCTCGTGATTCACCAGCTCCCCCCTCGTTACGATACACTGGATTAGGAAAACAGCTCTGTTCCTGGCTGCTTGCTGTGCAAGCAGGCATTGGAGGGGCAGATGTGTAAGCTGAGCTCCCTTGCTGAGGGCCCTACATGGTGTGGAAGTCGTTTCAACCTGCATGTTAAAAATGCTTACGGCAAAAGTCAGATCCATGGGTTGGGATGACCACCGATACCTGTCTCGATGCGATGGCATAGCAGCACAGCACCCTGACGGGGGAATGAGTCCAACTGACAGACCCCGGAGGCTTATTCCCTTTTCCATACAGGGACATAATGACAAACTTCTTGCTGACCTCTCTCAGACCTTGCCTTTGCCACCCTGCCAGGTTCCTAGCTCTGCAGGTCGTAAGGCGGGAGGCTGTGTGATGAGAGGTGAAGTAGCAGAAGGCTTACCTAAGACCTTGCTGTAGTAGATATCCCATTCTCCCCAGTAGCTCTGGAAAACGTAGTCTTGCAGGTGGTAAGACAAGATGTTTTTTATTCTCTCACTGAAGGACATGCAGTCGGTGAGCTCGGACAGGGCTGCGGGCGTGTAGGATGGTGGGGCTGGGATCTTGCCACAGTGCCTCTCCACGGTGGAGGCCGGGGAGAAGCGCAGCGAGTAGATGAAGGGGACAGACAGCTTGAGAGCCAGGAGGTCCCCGCAGAGGGTCACCGGGTCTGACAGCAGCAGGTCATAGCTAGACCTCTGCAGGTGGGCCATCAGCTCTTGGTTGGTCAGCACCGCGTCGCACATTATCCTGTTCATCTGGTGCCAGTTTTCGGACAGTTTTCCCAGCTCCTTGTAGAACTGCCAGAAGGTCAAGGTGGTTGGCCTGTTATTCAGCCACAGAGCCACTACATCCTCGATCAGGTTCTCGACAGTGTCATTCTTGAAGGGCACGTTATAGACCTCAAACTTCTCCGAGGCCTCAGCCCTGGGTTTAATGAAGAGGGAAGCATTGGATACCAGGACGGTAACGCTGTGCCCGCGGCGGATGAGCTCCTGTATAACTATCTTCACGTTCAGCCAGTGGCTGCCTTCCGTTGGCCAGACCAACACGTTCCCGCAGAAGACAGACCCTAGAAAAGCAACCTGGAAAAGGAGCAGCTGGAGATATTTCTTCGAGCCGGTGGCTTTTGTGGCCATGGCAGATGGCAGGGTGAAGGGCTAGATAGCCTGGGAGTTTTCCCTTCCAGCTGGGAGTGCTGCACCTCTGTTTTGCGTTTGATGGCTCTTTACTGGCACTCTTAGCAAAAGCAGGAGTTTGCTGCTGCGCAGGTGGGGCCTTTAAAACCCACGTCTGGTCTCAGGTCTGAAAAGACAGAAAAGGATGTTTGGTGATTCACTTCTCCCTTTCTGCCTCCTACCCCGTTAGTTTCCCCCTGAGGGAGCTCCTTGCCCTGGGTAGCAGGGTGGCAGCAGTCCGCGCTGCTGTCAGAGGTCTGCCTTCAAGCTACTCCCTTTGCACAAGAAGAATTTCATCCTTTATTTTTTTACAGCTTTTGTAGTTTTTCTGAGGAATCCTTACCGTGAAATCAAAGCAAATAACAGGGGGGCTCTTCCAGCTGTGTAATTACTGTATCGGTACCTGCCAGCAGATTTCCTGTAAGTATTAGCAAAGAAGTGGCACTGCTGCCGACACTGGCGAAATACTGAGATTTGCTGGAGAATGTATGACCACGTCTGATTTTAAAATGCCTGTTTTCAGTTGCAACAGCTGCGGCATCTGTCTACTGTAAAGTTTCTCTCACTTATGGCAGAAATCCTACCTATACTTAAAGATGTATTTCTCTTATTCTCAGAGTTTCCCATCTTTCTCCAACTTTCTTTCCAGAAGCAGCATGAGGGCTTACTTAGCTGACAGGCAGCAGTGCTACAGGGAATGCTTGCTTGAAGATGTTGCTAGACTTGAGGCAGGAGCCCTGGGCAACACAAGGTGGAGGGACACCCAGGATGGGACTAGCAGTGGCAAATTGTACCACGGGCATCCTCCAGTCTCCTCAAGACTTCTACAGCCATGTCCCTGCTGGTAAATAATATAAATTACCAGCAGTCATGCCCCAGCCCCTGCGGAGAGCTGCTGCCTCTCCAGGCTTCACCATTGATTCAAGCTGGTGCATCTTTACAGAGGAAGAAACTGCAGGTGAGCCAGTCCCGCGGCTGCCAGCTCCGATACTCAAACAAATCACTTGCGTTGCACCCATGAACCAGCGAAGCCAGAGGCAGGCCAAGGAAGGAGAGGCCACAGGGTACAACTGGCTGACTTGGAAGCAGCATTTTTTTTCAGGGTGAGGTGTTAGAAGTGCTGAGAGAAGGCAGCACATCCTTTATTTGAGTGATGATAGTCCCAATAATAACATGTAGTTTGTTCTGATAAGTGACAGGCGGTTTCCGACTGCTCCCAGACAACTCTCAACTCAGGGAGCTCGTTCCCGCTGTCTGGGGCACATCACCACCAACCTGGTCATGTTGTGGGCTCAGTGCCTTCCTCACCCCTAAAGGTGCTTGTCAGAGCAAAACCCACATCCTCTGGGGTGGCTCTCACTTGGAAAGTCAGCACTTGAGTTTAAGGCACTATGTGCTGGAAGGCAGCTCTTGACCAACAGGAGCCAAAATGACAGCTAAACCCATGCATATAATGATACGCTCGATGCAGCGCAATTTGGGGAACAAATGCCATACGGCAAAAAGCTCTTACCTTGTGAGTCTTCCAAGGTACGTAAGCATCGTGCTCTGAGTTGCAAGGTGCAACTAGCTGCACCAGCTTGCTTCTGTTTCTTGCTGCTCACCTCCTCTCTGCCTGGGCTGCTCTGGCGATGTTGGGAATTGGGGCGAAGGAGCTTAAATAAGCTACCCTCTGAACTGGGCGTTTTGAAAGGAGGAAGTAATACAATATGGGATGATCACAACAAGGATGGGATTATTCGTTGCTTTGTTATGCTCCAGTAATTTAATAGTCAAGATGGTCTTCCCATGCTAGGGTATATTACAATGTTATTACAGAGCCAGATTCTCAGAAGGACTTTGCATCCTGTAGCTCAGAAGTATGGTGTCTGACTGCTAAAAAGATTTTTCAATCCCTTTAAGGTCCCAGCTGGCAAAACAAAATTTTTTGTTAAGTAATAGACTTGTTTATAACAGGAACAAAGAGAAAATCTTGCTGTTTGTTTGCAGAGGTTTTCAGAGCTGGTGTGTTACCTGTGCTAGGTGGGTGTCTCCTGATTCTAGGATCTAGGCAAGTTTTTAATGACTTGAGAATACAGGAATCTAAAGACGCACCTCCATGGTTTTTAAATATTGCCCATAATATTCAGCCTGACTTTTTCTAAACCCTCAGAATTCAGGGCAATTATGCCACATGTTTCAACAGTAATTTGGCCTTACAGCCGGAGTTTCACTACGATCTCTCCATAGACCTTTGTATTCAGGGTAGTATCTTTTTGTTCAGGCTAATTTAGCTTATTTGGGAAATTGCTATTAGACACTTAAAGCCTTTCCAGCAACTAGTGAAAGGCCATGTTAATGTGAGCTGGGGCAGATGGGAACGTGGGTTTCGTTTCTAACCCCCTCAGTAACTCATTCCTCCACAGCAAATGAGTGCTATTACTGGGGGAACCAGAGGGTTAAATTTGTTTTGTTTCCGTGGCCAGGTTTTGCGAATGATACTCAGATTACTCTTAACGCACAGAAGATATGCATTTTGAGAGGATTAAAGGACAAAATGCAGCGAATAAAAGAAAAGTGGGACTGAAGAAAGTAGATGGTGTTAAGTGTCTGGATTTCACCCATCTAGCATTACTAAGCAGAAGTGCTGCAGACACTGATGCAACCTTCAGCCTGGTTAAATAACAACAGCTTTTTGAGATGACAGGAACTTCTGTGAAAGTTAGGCAATACAAACTAGTGTTTTCCACATACGGATCTCTTCACCATTTTGCTGAACAGGGGTTACAGTGTACGTGACACCTTTATCTCTGGAAAACCTTGATGCCAGCCAACACCTCAAAAATTCAGTGCCAGGGTAGAAAAGGGAAGATTTTGCCCTGAGAAGCACCAGATGACTCTGTGGTTTTCCTTTCAGTTACTGCAACAAAGCAGCTTCTGGACTGAAGGCAGACTTGGAAGTCTTGACTACGATTTTTTTGGAGGGAGAGTGGGGAAGGCTGGATGGGGAAAACACCAAGGTTGGTTGGCTCGCCCCTGAGTACAGGCAGAATTGAGTGGATTGTGCAATTTTGCAGAGGCCCACGTGCAAGCGCTCAGTAAAATGCCTACGCCCGTGTAATCCCTGGGGGTAATAGGGAAACTCCAGCGAAAGTTAATGAGCTGAAATAGCTTTAGCATAACCACCTTTCTCAGCTAAATGGTATCTTTGTAACTCTACCTTGCAGCTGCAGGACAGCAATACAACGGGGTAGGTTTATAGCATTCAACTTGTTTTTATTGATTCTGTTTAATATTTTACGAGCTCTCTTCGCTGCTTTTGCAATGCTGCAGGGGCACCTTGAATGGTTGGCCAGCAGCCATCGCGTTGAGCCACGCAGTAACGTGTTCACATGCTATCCTCCATTTGTGTGTTCATAGATCTGCAGGGGAATAAAAACTAAATTGAAATCCCTGCTAAGTTTTGACTGAATCCACCAACTGGACATAACCCTGCTGCTGTATTGTAGCTTCTTGCTGGCTTTCTGGTCTAAAAAAGAAATTTGGAATCAGAGAAAATCTCATCTCTGGCCAGGAGAAATTTATCAAAAATAACCTTTCCTTACTTAGATGCAGCCTGGTCAAGGTCCTAAGCCACATCTCTGTCTTGTAGGAGCGAAATTTTGCTGTTTGACACTGGAAGCTGCTGGCACAAGGTTTGTCCCTGGGCCTCGGTACACCGGCCGTACACCGGCCACTTCTTCCCCAGAAGTACATCCGTGCGGGAAGTCTGCTCCTCAGCCTCGGCAAGCCTCCTCGGAGACAGCCTCCTAGCCAGCCCTGCCTGCAACCGCGACTCCTCTTGTGTGTCAGCACGCAGGGAAGGCAGAGACTGCTTTTCCTCTGATGTTGCAGGCCTGGAGCTGATCCATCGCGGCTCAGTCCGGGTTGCGGAGGGGAGCACCTCGTCTGCTGCTACTTGGAGTGTGGAGGAGTGTTGCTGCACGTCTGTCTAGGAGGCAGATAGAGGCAAGCCCTCTGCTCCCGGGAAACCAGGCCTGGAGGTTTGGGCTTGGGCTTCACCTTGCAACTGTGAGCAATGCCATTTCATCCCTGGGGGTATTTAACCAGTGGAAGTTTGTGTTTCCTCCTCTGTTTGCACTGGAGGCATGCGTCAGATTTTGACTGGGGCTGCTGTACTCTGCACCTGGGGTGTTTCGAGGCTGGAAGAGTGAGAGGGAGGAACATCCTCTGCTTTGGGTGTCATCAGCTCAGATGCCTGGACCTTGGCATGCAATGCAGGACCACCCTTGGCCGCTCTTCCTGGGAGCAGCCAGGACTTCACCTGAGCTCCTGCATCTAAGCCAGCAGCAAACCCATTCTGTAGTCCGTGGCGTCTGTGCGTGGCTGTGAGGAAGGCTTCTCGGTCCCCGTCGGGGCTCTCACCCACCATGTGCACGCCTCGACAGGCTCTCACCTGCCATGTGTACACCTCGACATCGACAAGCAGCGGGAGGAGAGGCACTGCGTTCATATCAAGGGATTCAAAGTCCTGGTTTTACAAGGCTGTTTACAAGGGAGCTGCACTCACCCTGCCCTGATTTGCTAGATGGTGCTTCTAAGCACAAAGTTACTTTTGCGATCTCTCCTCTGGCCTCGTAACCAAATACTTGTTTCTTTCCTGGGGTCCTAGCAGTTTGGGTCTACACAAATCTTCTGGGGCACTGCATTTCAGCCTCCCCTAGCTGGTTACGTTGCACCTCTTCGGCTGCTAACAAGCACCTTTTCTACAGCAGTGAGGGCAGGTGCTGTCAGGGTTGCCTTTGAGCCCAGGGACAAAAGACACAATACAAAAAACCCCGGTTCTCATCAAGAGTACTGAACAAAAGCACTTCTTGAACCATGTTTTATGCCCCTATACGCTTTACAGAAGCTGCTATCTGAATTATGAAGAAGAAAGAAGTGTCATTAAAGAGTAATCTAACAGATCAGAGATGCTTTGGGGAAACAAGAAATACATCTGTGTACTACCACAAAAACGCAGACATCTAAGGAGCAAAGCAGGGGCAACTGGAAGGCCTGGCTTTATGCCCAAGAAGCAGCAAACAGGCTTGCAAGAGATTTAGGGAGAGAAGAAAATACCTGGAACAAATTACAGAGGAACAAGTTGTTGACATGAGCGGAGGAGCAGTCCTTGCCAAGAGCAGCGGGGCCAAAATGCGCACTGGTGGGGCTGAGTTGCAACAGTGGGAGTAAGAATGAAAGGAAATTCCTGTAGCAAGACATCACGATGTCGAGGGGCTGCAAGATAAGCCGGCAGAGGAAATCCAGTGCCTGAATAGACTAAGATGCCTTCAGCCTAAAAATACACCGCTGGGGCAGGCTGTGTTATGAGAAAAGCCTGCAGAGCCCGAAAGGACGGGGAAGATCGATGCAGATGAATTGCTGATAGTATCTCAGTGCGTGAAGTAAGGGACCTCAAAAAAAAAACCAACCAAAAAAGGAAGCTGGGGGGGGGGAAGTAAATCCCCAGGAGAGGTACAATGTGCTATGGGATGTGGTGGATGTCACGAGAGTCAGGGCTTCACAGGCGTATTCATAGAAGATAAAACTACACAGTGACCAGACACAGAGAACCACATCTGTCTCAGGAGCTGCTTTGCTACACGACATCTTCTCTGTACGACAGCAGCGGCTGAAGCCACCGCTCACCAGTTAAGATACCTCTGCTCTTGTCTGTAATTACCTGAATTATTTTTACCATCTCCTCTTCCGGCATCTCTGGCTCAGTTTTATTTGCACTGAGACTGCAAGGTAAGAGGGGACAGCGAGGGTCAGAACCTGCTGGATCGTTCTGCAACAGATCACTATGCCCCAGCAATGCACAGACTGCTTCATACAATACACGGAAGTTCCCAGCACCTGAGAGAGAACCAGGAACGCTTTTCAATTATTGTATTACGACTTAAAATAACATTTCTTCCAAAGAGGGATCGCAGTTCTGTATCTTCTCTTTTTCTCCTTGCTTTCTGCCCACCCACCCGGGTAGGTAAGACCCATCTCTGCTGTGACACCCACCACCCACACTTTTGTTGGGTTTGTGGTACCTAACGGCCAAACTCCAAGCATTTTGCTGAATGAGGGGATTGAACTCAGTTTTGCTGCCTGTATTCCTGGACAGGCCCCACCTGACTGTCAGGCTCATCCCTGGAGCACAGCAGTGCTTCTTCGCATCCAATAGTCCCTGTTTCAGTGCTGGCTTGTGCTTGGCTGCATCCCTGTCACTTTGCCTGTTCCCCAGGTCCCTGGTCATTTTATTTAACCTCTTGGCCTATTTCACCCACTCCTGAGAAAGAATTCACGTCTTCAGAGATGCTCCGTGCCTACTAGCAACCAGTATTTCCTCCAGGTTGTAGGCAAGCTTGTCTTGCACATGTACCAAACAGGAGAGACGCTGATGAACACGGGCAGGAGAGGACAGCATCCGAGGAACCGGGACCACACAAGTGTCCGACTTGCAATTTCCTTTTCTTAAATGACTGTGACATAAAAAGAGCTATTTTAAAAGCATCAGCTTTCAGCAATGCTGTTCCAGCCCCCTGGCTGCATCGTGTGCCGCAGCGCTGCTGCGTGCCCTGTAGCTGGGGTGGGAAGGGGAGCAGCCGAGGGGACCCTCTCCTCCGAGCCCCTGGGGACTCGCAGTACCCGGTGGGTGACACGGTTGCAGGGAGACTGGCACAGCGTAGCAGCTTCCAGGTCCCTGGGAGCAGAACAGCACAAAAGCGACCAGCAAAATCCTCCTTTTGCCTCCAGCTTTGTTGCTCCTGGGTGGAAGGATTGGTCCCAAGCTCCCCAGGCTGCGTACATCTCCAGGCCACCCTGGGGCTGGTTTTGTCCCCATCCCGCTCACCTCATCTCTTCCACATGGCCCCAGCAGCAAGTTGGGGGCACGACCATCACTGTGCCCTGTGCTGTCCTGTCCGCCCTCAAAGTGTGACACCAGCAGGGGGGTTTCTGAGGTAGGAGATAGAGTGAGACCCTACGTGAGCCCTGGCCATGGCAAAGCTGCGCATGTGGGAGCTGCTAACAACTTTTATTCGTCGCATGCTGGAAATGCCTCGGTACCACATACTGGCTTTTTTATTCCTCAAAAAAACGCCTCAGAGGTGCATTCTATGCATGTCCAGGGTGGCCAACAGGGGACAGGGGTGATGCGAGGAGGGATGAGGCTCCACAGTGCTTTGTAGCAATGCAGCAGCTTTCACACAGGGGCAAATGTGGGGGGAAGACACAGAAATAAAACCCTTTATTTTTGCTGAAGTCCCTCTGGGGCGGAGAGCCTAGTGAGACAAAGGCAAGCTGGGGTGGTGCTGGAGCTCCTGCCGGGGAGCAGCATTGATGGGGGTGGGTTGGGGGTGCACGCAATGGCGCTTTCTTAAATCTGGGTGCGGAAGCGCAGGTCGGTGCCTGCCATCTTCTGCGCGTAGTCCTGGTCGAAGCGCTCGCTCTGGGCCACGGTGAAGTGGTTCTTCCAGTCTCCGGTGACACCTGGGGCCGGGCAAGATGGGGATCAGCAGGGGCTGGGGAGGACGATGCACCCAGAGCACCCCGGCCGCTCACCTTTGCGCATGAAGGGGGAGACACCGTGGTCCATGAAGTGGGAGGGCAGCGTGCTGTAGTTGGTGGTGGGGTTGTCCCGCATGGCCTCGAAGGAGGTGTGCCGGGTGATGGCATCCAGCGCCGCCTCTGGCAGTTCCTGCCCCAGGAACCGGGCCACCTTGGCGATCTCCTGGCGGGGGTCCTGCAGGACAGAGAGGCCAATGCTCAGCCCCCCGCCATCCCCCCCACATTCCACACCACCATCCACCCTGGTCCCTCACCTCCTTCAAGTCCTCGTAGAAGAGGTAGAGGATGGGGTGGTCCTTCCTCTGCTCCCAGTAGTCCTTGACGTGGTCGTACCAGGAGCCATACGCCACTGTGGGGGGAGAGCAGCTAGGGGGTGTCAGTGGGGGGGGCTGGTGGAGAGATATGGGGTGACTCCCCCCAGGGGTGCCCTGTCCCACCTCTGCCGGCCATGAACTCCTCCAGGTACTGGGCCCATGTCCCAGGGTGCTGCTGGAACTTGTTCATCAGGTCAAAGTGGTAGAAGGAGACGGCCACATCCTTGGCGTTGCGCCCCATATAGATCATCTGCAGAGGAGCCACAGGGTATAAGGAGCACCCCCAGGACCCCCAACAGGGGGGATGCTCCAGCCCCCAGTTCTGACCCCATTTAGGATGCTGGAGGGAGTAGCTGTGGGACTTGCCTCAGAGGAATTGGGGGGGCTGCGATGCCCCCCGAGGCTGAGACCAGGGTTGGGTGTTACCTTGCAGCGGTTTTCCCAGAAGGATTTAGGCAGAATATGTGCAGGCAAGTGGGTCTTCACCACGCGGGGAGAGGGCATGGTGGCCAGCACGTCCGTCCCTGGGGGATCCCAAAGCATGTTCCCAGAGGGCCCTTGGCAGAGTCCCCCCAGGCTCAGCCCCTGACAGAGCACCTGCGGCCGAGCCCCCACACCCTGCTACCTGCCGGCCACTCCCCGAGGGCAGAGAACTCCAGCATGGGCACCCTCATGCTGATGATGTCCCGCTTGCACTTCTCAGGGTCACCGCCTTGCAGGATCATGTCCACGATCTCGCTGACCCAGGTGGTGCCTGGGGAAAGCAACCCACCAGGGGGGTGCCCAGGGTGACACTGGGGGTCTCAGCACCAACAACCCCCAGACCCCGACTGGGTTTCGTGGGGGTGAAGGGAAATCCCGCACGGCTCTGTCCCGACGGCCCTGAATGTGCCACGTCCCCCCAGGCAGCGGGTCCCGACCATGCAACATGCTCACCCACCCGGGACCACCACATCTGGTGGGCTTGGGGACGCTCACCGGATTTGGGGAAGGTGACCACCACGATGTCCTCGGGGCGGCTCTGGAAGGCGTCGATGCGCTCCCAGTTGGGGGTGAAGGCGCTGACCATGGGGATGCCGTGCACGGTCCCCCAGGGCTGCCGCAGGTAGGTGTCCAGACTGGCCATCCTGCTGGGGACAGGGGCGCGCGGGGGGCTGGCTGACGAAGGGGTCCCTTGCCCTCCCAGGGTGGCCATCGGCCAGGGCAGTGCAGGCACCTGGCACCGTGCCTGCCCAGGCAGTGGCAGTGACACCGCCGGCTCAGGGACCAGAGGTCACCGCAGCCCTGCCGCTGTGCCCGCCATTGGGGATGGGGGTCCCATCTGCGTGGGCCAGAGCCCACCTCGTGCCCCAGCGAGGGCTGGGGGTGCTCATGGGGTGCCTGCGTCACCCAGGCCAGGCACCTCTCTGCCTGCCTCGGCACCCCAGGGGAGCCAGGTCCCTGGGGTTATCGCAGCACCCCCAGCCCAGGGGGAGGGTTAGGGGTGCTGGCTGCACCCCGAAGTACCCCAAACCCACCACCCTGGACCCCACAGCACACGGCCCCGAGCAGCTGAGCATGGGCAGGGCACCCACGGGGCGTCCCAGGGCACCTGGCTCACCTAACGCCGTGCTGCTCTGCGCCGGGCGGGTGACACCGGGCGGGTGACGCGGGGCCCCGCAGCAGTTTGTACGTGGAGGAGCAGGGAGGAGGCAGGGCGGGCCAGGGCAGCAATGTTCGCCAGCGCTGTGGCTGCCGGGAGGGAGGAGCGAGCGCGGCGAGAAGCCGGCGCCGGACATCTCCGGCCCCATGGGCCTCGCTCCCCACTCACAGGTCCCAGCCTGTGTCCCCCCGCATGGGGACAGGAGGCCACATCTCGCCGCCTGCGCCCAGCCTGTGCCTTCCCCTGACACAGTTTTGCCAATATCCTCTGCGACCCTACGAGCTGCCGGCAGCAATCCCCCCGCCACGGCGGCTGCGGGGACACGGGGTGGCACCGGCTTGTCCCCAGCCGGAGGAGAGACCAGCGGTGGTGGGGGGACGGCCGGGTCAGGGTCAGTGCAGTCGCAGGGCAGTGAGCATCCCGTGGGGGGGTCAGGGTGGACGCTTTATTTCTCTCCAGCAGTCACAGGAGAGGGGGAAGGAGCCCCCCGCACGGTGGTGGTGCCATTGGCATGGGTGGGATTTGGGGGGCATCCAGCAGTGCCTCCTCAGATCTGGGTGCGGAAGCGCAGGTTGGTGCCTGCCATCTTCTGCGCGTAGTCCTGGTCGAAGCGCTCGCTCTGGGCCACGGTGAAGTGGTTCTTCCAGTCTCCGGTGACACCTGGGGCCGGGCGAGACGGGGATCAGCAGGGGCTGGGGAGGACGATGCACCCAGGGCACCCCGGGCCGCTCACCTTTGCGCATGAAGGGGGAGACGCCGTGGTCCATGAGGTGGGAGGGCAGCGTGCTGTAGTTGGTGGTGGGGTTGTCCCGCATGGCCTCGAAGGAGGTGTGCCGGGTGATGGCATCCAGCGCCGCCTCTGGCAGCTCCCGCCCCAGGAACCGGGCCACCTTGGCGATCTCCTGGCGGGGGTCCTGCAGGACAAAGGCCGATGCTCAGCCCCCTGCCATCCCCCTGCATTCCACACCACCATCCACCCTGGTCCCTCACCTCCTTCAAGTCCTCGTAGAAGAGGTAGAGGATGGGGTGGTCCTTCCTCTGCTCCCAGTAGTCCTTGACGTGGTCGTACCAGGAGCCATACGCCACTGTGGGGGGAGAGCAGCTAGGGGGTGTCAGT
>Ga0065711_1033270_pt1 | contig 25813 bp, 11 predicted proteins | sample Hoacrofraction12_FD_59098 | JGI IMG/M metagenome (GOLD analysis project Ga0065711, IMG submission 59098) | Hoatzin crop microbial communities from Cojedes, Venezuela - Epithelial fraction 12 v2 (version 2) | ecosystem: Host-associated > Birds > Digestive system > Esophagus > Crop | place... | reverse complement strand
CAAGAAGGGACGCCTTTTTGGTAAGAGTCGCACCTCTGACTTTGTCAGACGTATCCCCGGGAACACATGGTTAACTAAAGCGCTAAACTATTACTTTGAGCTCAACTTTTGTAGACAGTGAATTTATCAACGGCAATTCCGAATCTGTGATAGCTGTCACTTGAATAAATTACCTATTGTTTCAACTTTGCAAAACTGTTTTAGTGAAAGTCCTTGGAAGGGCTCTGGCAGGCTAGTTGAATATCAGACTCCCCTTACCCCCCCCTTTAACGCAACACCTATACAGGAAAAAAAAATGCAGACTTAGAACAAGACTGCCTGTAGTTAACACTAGTGTCATTAAGTTGTTTAGAACAAGAAAAATCAAGCTAAAGCTAGAAGGGAAAGAGAGAGAGAGAGAGAGCACTTTTAAAAACTTGCCCTAAATACAACAGAAGAAAAGAACACATTCCTGTTGACAGACCACTTCTATATTTTTGAATTCCAGAAGAGAGAGGTCAAGCTACAATGAAAGGAAGAAAATAAGCTGATTTCTCTCTTTCTGCATTTGAATTAAGTTATAAGTTTTATAGCACAGTTATAAAAGGCCAGAAATTGCATTAGTGAGCAGAAATTGAAAGAGCTTGCTGAAAAATGCAAAATTCACCTCTTCACACGAAAATGGGGCCCATTTTCACCACAATAAGTTTTCCTATTCTTTGACTGGTTGTAGTTAACTGGATAGGCTTTTGGTATTATTGACCCAGCTTGCAGATGGCACTTAGAGATCGTGTTATGTAGCTGCATAGACATGTATTACTGGTTTATTCTGCTTAATTTTAAGAACACACGTGCCATCTAGTAGGGACAACACAAGATGTACGAATAACCACCAGCACATTGCAATGGTATTCGCATACACAGGGTACATTCACAGCGTAAATTCAGCATTGCAGTTTGCATAATCTGTCTATAACTAATCGTGCAGTTCTTTACATATCCAAAGCTGTTATGTTTCCAGATTAAATAATTACACCTCTGGTAAACCAGGTCCCACATGGTTAGGATTAACATTTAATCGGCTAGCTTACAGCCGTTAACAACAGGCCTTGCTCTCGGAAATGTGCCTACATGCTCCACCTGCTCATACATCAGCTCCAGACTTTTCTCGCCCTTCGTTGCAAGAGATGCTTTGAGCTGTCAGAAGCAGCATGAGATCACCAAAGTCCTAATCCTGGTAAGAGCTGCATACTCCCTGTCAGCTGCACAGAAACCCCAACTGCTGCTGAAGGCACCCAGCAGCTGCAGAGAGTTAGCTCTCTGCAAGAGTCAGTCCCTCTCAGAAAAGAAAAGGTCGTGGGGATAATTATTTTTACGTGTTAGGTTGTGGATGAGCCCAGTAGGTATTAGATGTTTTCCTGCCCCTGCCTGCTGTATCACCATTTTCTTCAAACTGAGAGCCAGTGCATGAAGGGTAAGATTCATCACACGAAGCTATCTGAGTCTAGTCTAAACTCAGCGGGTTTTGTCCCTGTGTAGTCAACTGAGATAGACAGGCACGCTCCAGAGGGCAACACATTTTGTCCTGAAACAGATGATGGAAATATATGAAATGGCTCCCCAAAGGCCTGTCTTTGATTACACATCTAGCTTTGGAACGGTTTAGACTTAGCAATAAAAATTATCTGAAAAAAAAAATATTTTAATTAATTTCCAAGCAAAGACCTGGCTTTATTTGAAGTTTGACATTCGGTGCTTTGAGCAGGGGTTAAAGAAACTGAGCAACAGCATGCACCACACAGGTTAGGCTGGTTGTAATGCCAGGGATGTAAGGCCACCAGATACTGACACAGCCCATGAGATGCCACTTCTTGGACCATGGATATATCCAGATCGTCTTCTGGTTATGGTACACCGTTTCACTGACTGCCAGGTAGACAGGAGCTTCCTGACCTAGGAAAGCAGGTGCATTTCAGATTTTCTGTGCCAACACAACCACGACTCAGGGATTTTCTTCGCACTTCAAAAACTGAACAACACAGGCTTTCTCCTTTGGGGAACAAGTCCAGCTGATCTGTCACTGAGATGCAATATGCCAGATTTCTGTCTGTCTTCTGACTTGCCCATCAGGTAGAAAAGGGACCTAATTCCCATCTCTTCCACCTGCAATGTGTCCATGACATGACAGTAAATTACAGGAATATTTCAGACATTCATTCTGGAGTTGGGAGAGCAGAACTATGCTTTTGTAGGATAATTCAGTTGATCAAAAAAGCTGTTCACTCTGCAGTCACCTGAGAACAACAGGCAAACATCCCTCCTAAACCATTGCATTCCACTTTCAAGCTACAAACCCCCATCTCCACTCACGCACTGCCACCGAGGTTAGACTCAACAAGGAGGACAGACCAAGAACAGGACTGATGAAACGCTGCCTTGGGTACAGTGAGAAAAGCCCGTCTGGCCTTCCTTTTCCCAGTCCCAGTGTTTTCCACTGGAGTGGTTACTCAGGGACTGGGCAGTGGCTGTGGATGCAGACTGCCCTGCTGCAAACAGACCGATAAGCAGAGGCTCCTTGCATTTGCTGTCAAAGTTGTCTTTCTTCTTTTTTGTAATACTGCTTATTTAGCAGTTTTTCCAGATGACACCTGGCTGACACCTGTACATTCAAAAAGCACAGAATGAACTGTTTTTGTAAACTCCATTATCGCCAAAATGGTGACAAATGACTCGGGACTTGCAGGAAATTCTACTGTCAAAAAAGGCCGTTCTCCAGAGAGGCTAATGTCTTCTAATAGAAACCTGTGATTTTAAGACTCAGAACTTGTATTAAATAATATTTAAGACAAGTGCGTGCTAAACGGTCTCAGTATGATTATCTACAAGAAATTTTATTGACAATATTTACAGCTATTAAACATTGAGACAAAACGCTCCCACAAGTGATTCTAGAGCATCAATTTTTTTAATAGATATATATTTTAGCTGAAGAATCTAGTAATTCTAAATTCAACTGGGGAAAAACAGTTTGGAAGGAGCAGGTAAGTTGCAGACATCAATATTACAATGTAGATCTTGAAAAAAACTCAGAATTGCTTTCAGTGTCTTCAGAATGAGCCTCCCTGGATCTAAAGCTATTTGATGTCAATGGGAAGGCTCCTCTAAGTAGTCTTTTGGAGGCTTAGAAACTCTTTACAGTCATCAGAATCAAAGGGAAAGTCTTGCCTTTGGACAGAAACAGCTTGGCAGAATACAAAAAATGTAATAAAAATCAAAAGCAAGATGGTCCTTCTGAACAGCAGGAATTTCCTTTTAGCTTGTGTAGCCTTGGATTGGTGAGGAGAGGTAGAGTTTACGGCCAGCAACACATTTTTGGGCTGGATGTGGATGAGCAAAAGAAAGACGCCTCAGGTATGTAGAGCTGGGCCACGGGAACCTTTGTCTTCGTGGGTGTGTGTTTGTCTGCCTGTATCTTGATGTCAATAAGGGTATTTTGGGTAAATCTAAATTAAAAACAAAACAAAACAAAACAAAACAGAGAAACATTAAGAGTCGCATGAAATGGTGGAAATTCTCACAAATGGTCCACTGAAACAAAATTAGGCTTTGCATAGCTCTAGATAAAAGCTACAGTTGTGTCGCCAAAATACTGGGTTTACAAAATAGCAAATTTCTGAACAATCCAGATAGTCTCCTCTCGAATAAACTGGTTCCAGGTAATTAAAAGGACAGAATAAAAAAAATTTGCCTAGCATGATTAGAGTTGCTCAAACTAATGGTCCAAGGAATTCCCAAATACTCAGATGCCCTCTTAATTGCAGCTGAGCAGCTATAATGGTAAAAAGCAGTTCAAGCTAACTAAAGGCTGGAGGGTAGACCAGCTGTAAGATTCATTCTTGCTGGAAAATCTGCCAAGGCCAAGCACTGAGGGTGACAGCTGCATTCAGCACCATTTCCCCATTCTGCAATAAAGCTGACAAATTAAATGACATTTAAAACAAGAAAACTTGCTTGAATATATGTGCAAAAATATGCCACAATTTACTTCTGGAAGGGAGTATCCTGCAAAGACTAAGGAAATGGCTATATCAAGGGACAAAAAGCCCAAATATTTTAAAATCAAAGGGCTGTCTTTTCTGTAGAGGTCCCTATTCTTGTTCAATATGAAGGATGAAGACCATTTCTTTCCAGAGTACAAACACGTTCCTGACTTTCAGTAGATGGCTTCCATAGGATACTTTCTACATTATGCATGTGTTTAAGCACCTCAGTAAGCCCAAGGCTGATTTTTCTAACAATTTTATCACACAAGCAAACAGCAATAAAAAGGAATTGGGAAATAAATGTTCAAAGAAAGCCCTCATTAGTTTCTGGGGCTAAAAACAGATTGTCTCCCAGCGTAGGGTGTGAAAGAGGTCTACATTTTTAAAAGGGCTTAGAAGCCACCTCCTTATTGCAGCACATAAAGCATTGCCACAGGCCGTTCTGAAAAGGTGGCCACATGGACTCCAAACTGGTTTGAAAATATGCCACATCTGTGCACGCTTTTTGACTACTACCCTTAGGTGACCAGATACTCTTTCTGTAATAGTCAGATGCTGCTATGTTTAAACTATATTCACAAATATGATCTGTGACCATCTTTCAGCTGGTACTTCAGTGCTAAAAATTGCACGTGTAGGCAGGTCAAGCATTTCAAGGCTTGCTGCTGTAGACTGGTACTCAGTAAATGACATGAAACACCTACTTCAGCTAATCCCAAGGTTTTCATGCCTAGTGGCTTTGTAGATACGGTGGTGAGGAGTGATGCAGTTTGGGGTGGAAGAGACAGCCTGACATACTGGATCAAGTCCAGTGGAGGGACACCATGATGGGCAGGGGGTCACAGCACAGGATGTCTGAGGGGAGGCTGGGAGAGCTGGGGCTGCTCAGGCTGGGAAGCGAAGGCTCAGAGGGGATGTAGTGCTTGTCCACAGCTGGTGGTTACAGAGAAGACAGAACCTTTTCTCAGGGGTGCACAGTAAAAGGACAAGAGGCAACAGGCACAAGTTACAGCAATTGGACATATGGAGAACATTTCTCCATGAGAGTGCTCCGACACTGGAACGAGTGCCCAGAAATCTCATGGGATCTCCAGCCTTGGAGATATTCAGAACTCAACTGGACAAGGCCATGGGCAACCTAGTCTAACTTTGAATTTGGCCCTTTTTGAGCAGAGGAGTGAGACCAATCTCCAAAAGGCCCTTTCAGCCTATGTAATTCTATGATTGTATGATTCTATCTATACAAGGATTTACATGCACATAAATTTTTGGCACACTTTGTGAAGGCATTTTCTGGGTACTTTTGCCTACGGATGTTCTCATTTGCATACACAGAAATTCCTGCGTCTTAAGCAGTATGCAGGTTCTAAAATTTCTTTTCTCTACTTTAACTGTGTTCTCTGTCATCAAAATGAGAAATAATAGCAGGTAAAAACCATTTCCTTTTATTGATGCCGAGATACAGAATGGTATTTTCCCTTAAAATAAGAATATCTTTTCCTCCAAAACCACTGAGTCTGAATATAGGTTCGTACATGAATATACCTCTAAAATTAAAGAGAAAAACATAAGCAAGCATTATGCTGGACAATTCAAGAAAGTAATTAAATATAAATCTTTTTGTTTCCACAGATGGATTATAATAAACCTGTAACTCTGTTTCATGTATCTTAACCATATCTTGACTGAAGGATGCATTAACTCGTTCATAACAGTGGTACTTTTCTAAGTATCACAGGTTCCAACGTATCTCATTCTTCTTTTTCTCTAAACGCACATAAAGAAAACCGACTCACTGTTTTAGATTGAGCCAATACATTTGGAGATATTTTTTTCTGTTTCCTATGAACTCTTTGTCCGGAGTGAGAAGTATTTCTCAGTGGCTCAGACAGCAAACATTATAAAGAGAGAGATTTTTGAAAGCATAAGAAAGTAAGAATACAGCAGTCCTGTCTCCGACCGATGGTCCAGCGATGCTAGGATCCTGCCTTCAACAGCAGACAGAAGCAGACATCTAAAGCAGAGTGTAACGGGGAGGTATAAAAGCTACTTACCCTAAATACTCTTCCAGTCTCCACCAATTTGCAGTTCAGGCACCTTCTGAGCCTGAGGTGCTTCCTGTGGAGTCAGTAACCTCCACAGATTGGTGCTAATGGCCAGCTCAGTCCATCATTCTTATGTGCGAAATCAAGATTGTGGACTTCCAATATGCACCATTTTAGATTAAATTTCCTTTTTTCCTATTTTACTGCCCAGTCCCTCAGCCATGCAATATCTTTCTGCAGTTCTCCATGATCAGCTCTCATCTTTACTACTCTGAAGAATTTAGTATCATAAGTACAAGTTTATAAATAGTCTATATTCACCCACTTTCACAGAGTATTATTCATAAATGAATTCATAAATTCATATGTTGAATTGCACAGGTGTCAGCACAAAGCATTCTGGACCTCTCTCCCCTGGGAGAAATGGCTATTTTTACCCTCTGTTATCTATCTTTTAAACAACTATTCAAGCTTACAAGGGCTTTTCCTCTTATCCTCGGCTGCCTAATTTCCTAAAGGGAACTTTGTTGGGGGAACTCAACAAAGGGAGATGCTGAGCTCTTCCCCCTAGTACCCAGTGATAGGACGTGTGGGAATGGCTCAAAGCTGCGCCAAGGGAGGCTTAGGCTGGACATTAAGAAGCATTTCTTTACTGACGGGACGTTCAAGCACTGGAACAGGCTTCCTAGAGATGTGGTCAATGCCCCAAGCCTGTCAGTATTTAAGAGGCATCTGGACAACGCCCTTAATAGCATGCCTTAACTTTTGGTCAGCCCTGAATTGGTCAGGCAGTTGGACCAGATGATCACTGTAGGTCGCATCCAACTAAAATCTATTCTATTCTATTCTATTCTATTCTATTCTATTCTATTCTATTCTATTCTATTCTAAACTTTCTCAAAAGACTTTTAAATTCATGTGGATGGTATCAACCAGGTCTGCTGCAGCAACATGCAAAGACAAATAGGAGGTACATCTTTATACTACAACAAACATGCAACTCTTCCTCGGTACTTAATATTCCTCATTCTTTCCACAGATTCTACTCTTTACTATTTCGACAGATCTGCTCAGTACAGATGTGTCTCTCATCAGATTTTCCCTAGTCCCCTTAAAAATCAGCACCCTCTTTACTTCCATAGAAACCAAGGAGTTTTGCAAGAGGCTCTATACCATAGCTCAGCTGCTTTATCACTGCATTCCTTGCAATAGAATGAGGGGTAACGGTGTTAAACTAAAAGAGAGTACATTAAGAATAGATCTAAGGAAGAAATTTTATACAATGAGGGTGGTGAAACAGTGGCATAGGCTTCCCAGAGAGGTGGTAGATGCCCCACACCTGGAAACATTCAAGGTCAGATTGGACGGGGCTCTGAGAAACCTGATTGAGTTCAAGATGTCCCTGCTTACTGCAGGGGGATTGGGCTAGATGACCTCTAAAGGTCCCTTCCAACCCAAACTATATTACAATTCTATGCTGGGATGAATACCATATCATTCCAGTGACTCGCTGTTGTTCATTTTGTCTCTTTGTTCCAAAACGATCACCGATACTCATCTAAATTCAGCTTGCACTGAAGTTTTAGTACTGATGCCCAAAAGACCAGAGTTAGATCAATATTTTTTCTGTACAGAATTTTGCATATTTTCCTTATTTTGTTCTAACCCATTTTGTCAAAATCAGCCACATGCTTTCGGTGAATCAAAAGTTCAAAGTTGAGCTAGGCGCAAAGCATATTATATTCTAAAGCTGCTTAAATGCCTCACTCGTAAGAAAGCGAACAGTTATGAACATGATGTCTTTAGATGAGCTACACCACTTCCATAGACAGAAATATTTTCTAAATTAAAGTACCCATTCAAGCAGACTGGTTGCTATACACACACTCCATACTTAGAAGTCCCAGCTGCGTAGTCCTGTCCTTGTCTTAAGGCACCCAGTTATCTGCGGTCTTACGTACATTTGGGATTGTTCAGCCAATGCAATATAACCAAGTGCCCAAGGACAGCAGAAATGCCAGTGTGGGTGCACAACAATGAATTACAGTTCATACACTGCTGTCCTCCTCTGCAAGTATTTAGCACAAAAGCATGTGAAAGCAAAAATATCTGAAAAAGTAAAATGTTTCATCCATTGCTGCAATATTCTCTCCCAGTTAGCACATTTCAGCTGGCACACGGTAACTTGTAATGTCATGGTAACACGTTCATGGATGCACTTTCTTTAGCAAGAGCTCAGCTGCAGACCATGAACGGTTACCAACAGACCAGTAAAATTCTGATCTATGTTCTTCCACAGTGGGAAAAAAAAAATAGGTTCACTGTTTCAAAGACTGAAAGTTTTTCTGCAGCAATATTAAAATTTAAGTAGCTCCATTATGTATCCCTACGGATATAGAGAGGATGCAGTTCCTTGCCTCTGGAATAATCCTTGGACTCAAAAAATGTCTCTCCCTCAAATCTGTCTTTCTGGCAACAAGGCCAGTCCTTTATCATTGCCCTAATGTTGTCAATTACTTTTAGCTAATGCCAGATCCTTCTCATTAATGTCAAGAAAACATAAACTCTTCTTTTTCCCTGAATTCCCCTTACAGAAGCAGGTTTTTCCTGTAGTGGAATGTGTGCCCAAATGCAGTCTGTGGGAACTGCTATGTGAGGCTGTAACCACACTGGCTGCCTAATGCTCATGCTGCTTAAGACCTGAGCAGGCGAAGAAAAGAAGTTTCATCACTGTTTGCCCCTTTTCTAGCTCAAGGTAGGGATTAGGAATTGTGAACTTTTTTCCATTGGAAACTAACAGGCAGTATAATCCTATCAACATTTGTATTTTTTGCACTGGTAAGTGCCTTCATTGAACAGTCTGTGTTTACCTTAGACAATCCACCGGAAAAAAAAATCATCCCACCAGTGTAGCATGTGTGTCTGTGCAGGGAGCTGCTCCTGCCACCACAGCAGTCCCTGCAGACCCACCTGGGTAGCCCATCACTTCACCCAAACCCACTGCCTCGCCTCACACCGCCTCCGACATCTCTGCCAGCTGCAAATCCTTCCCACTACTCAGCAGCAAGGTTCACGCCAGATTTATCAGAAGCTTTTCTACATAAATCTGCGACAGAGGAGCCCCTGATGTTGGGAGGGTGGGGACAGCATATTTATTGTTTTTGCAGGCCAAAGGGGAAACCCAGGTTATAAAAGTTTGGTTTTCAACGTTGATTGGGAAGGGCAAAAAACAGGACTAAAAGAAATGGCTTTACAAAGCGTTTAAGCTGCCCACCCACAGCACGCACTCAGCATGTCTGTTCAGGTCAGCATACTATTTCCTATGAGTCACGTTCAGCTGTGCCTTAGCTGCATATTTTAGTCAGAGCGATTTTAGCTGAAATCTGTGCTGTGAGGAGGCTGGCAGTGTCCAAATTTGTTCCAGTATCCTGGAATTTGCTCCTTTGAGTGTTGTGACTCAGTATAATCCTACAGAATTAAACTGTTTCTGTGTACCACTCCCACCGAGCTAATGAAATAGTTAAACTCCCCATCCGCAGTACAGAACAGCAACACAATTGTTATAGAATTAATAATACAATATCAAAGTGGGTGACAGCTCAGATGCAGCTACACCAGCATTAACTAGCTGAGTATTTTGCCAAGGAAAACAGCCCAGGCTTCTTTTCCTAATGCAGTTCTCTTGCCTGCTTCCAGTTCCTTATTACGCTTATCTCAGCTAGCAGCATGACTATCATTTTTTGACTATTTACAAATGCGGGACAGCTGCCTGACTGGGGAAATAGTCGCAGAGCTGCTCCCGGGAGACCCCGCTCTGCCCGCGGAGAGGTGGCCGCTCACTCGTCCTTGCTCTGACACCGCTAGCATCTCTCAGCCTCCAGTGCTTCACTGAGGGCCATGGCTTGGGGGCCACCTGTGTCCCCCCAGTCTGCCCTCAGCAGGGTAACTAACACCTGTGTTGTTAGATCTTCAACAGAAACAGAGGCTCCAACTCCAAAACCACCCAGTGAAAACCCCACATTCTTGCCCCCCTCTCTGGCCTAGTTTGTCCCAGTTCCATGAGCACTACAAAGCATGCTTTGCTGGAAATCAGTTGCTTACATGAGTTTTCCTGGTCTCTAACACTTTGGAAACCCATGCCTAGGGGCTTCAGCAGCGTGCTGCATTAACACTTGCATGTCACAGTTAAGAGACACATTTTATTACTACAGTTCATAAATATGTATCGTATGTCTGGGTCATGGGTGCCACAGCCCCAGCGGACAAGGAAGTGCCAAAGTTTCTTCCACAGTAAGCGGAGGAGGGGAAGACCCAGCAACAGCAGAGCAGAGCTGAAGGGAAGACCAGGCAGTCTGCAAGATGGGTGGTTTTTGTTTTCCTCGTGACCAGAGATCTTACACCAGCCACTGCAGGACTGAGTGCCTTCGCCAGCCCTGACTGCGTAAGCAGACAGGAGCAGCAGCACAGCTCCCTGCACCCAGCAATCGCTGCACCAGAGGCAGAAAGCATTACTGAGTTTGTATTAAACGGGTAGGCTCGCCGCTTGGGATTACAATTAACGCTGGAAGGAGATCCAAGAAGTTGTAAAAGTTTAAAGGGATGCCTGTCATGTAATATTCTCTTCAACTTAAATTATATCAAAAATCTGGAGCATATGCTTAACAAGTAAGAGCAGAATTAATCCCCTATCTGTCAGCACAACTGCTCTGAAATGGTGACTTACTTCTAATTACATTTCTTTTTAAAGCCTGGTTGCAATCAGTTAGTTTCTGCCCTGCCTCACACTGCGAGGAACCACAGCTGTGATGTGAGATTACATATAGAGCACTACAGGGGTATTTACATCAACTAACTCAGCTGCCTAAAATGGGGTGCTAGTCCCCTTATATTGTCCATGGAGAGATGTCAGGTCCCCCAGCGGGTAATTCAGGGTTTAATCTGGGCATGCTGGATTGCCTATTTAAGTAGCCTGTCCTCAGCAGGGAGTCTGACCCCCTCACTCGTGTTAAAATAGTTAAAGCTGGATGGAGTCAATACCTCCAAATTCACAGACAGTAGTGCAAAAGGAAAGCAACGCACACCCACAAGCCCTCTGTGCCTGAGAAAGGGCACAGGAAAGCTTCTATCTTTAATGCAATTCTATTCCCAACAGCATGGTTCAGATCCGTTTCCTTTTGATCCCCACCCCAAGCATCCCAGCTGCCACCACCCACCAGCCAGGCAATACCACAGCAATGAGAGCTGGGTGAGAGACTTCACAGGCTTGGTCTGGGGGTTTTCAGGGAACCCCTAATACCTCCCAATGGGGGAGATTATGCTAGGAGGAGCTACAAGAGAGCGTAAGCTCATACCTTTGTAGACCATTTTGAATAATGTTTTATTTCCTAAAACGCTATAAGACTGAGTGATTTTAACCATCTAAGAAAAGCCTTTCTGATTTTTCCTGTCTATCTTCTAGATGAAAGGAATTTATTTTTCTGGCTTCTTGTGTATTTCCATACCGAGGCCTGTGGGATATAAGTGTATGAGTTTTATTAGCTCTGTTTCCTCAAATGCAGGTCAGTAGCAAAAGACCACATCCCTTCATACTATTTGCTTGAATTAATATTGCAGTAGAGTAAGAGAAATTTAACTCAGCAAATACTTCCCATGTCAAGCTAGTACAACATTTTAGGCCTACAATTTCGGACTCGTTAGTACCACTCCTTAAAACGGAACTGACAAAAAAAAGAACAGCGTCAGACCAAGTGCAATGATTTGTCACAATCAGTCTTTGCATTAAGGCGTATCAACTCAGCTTTGACTTCATTCCCAGTGTTGTAAAACCACATCTTGTGGCTGACTTGGCCCATTCTGTTCTTCTGCACACTCAGATTACCCCAACGAAATGCACTTTATACCAATAAGGCCTGCTGAGGTCCAGGATAACCTTCCCTAGCGCGGGAAGTAAAGCTGGCGGGGACAGGCTCGCCCCCCAGGCCACACAGTAGGTACAACGCCTACACAGGGGAGCCACTCGGGAGATTCATATTGAAAAATTTATCTCATGATTTTTGTCAAATACAGTTTTTATTAAACCCCCTGTAGATGCAGCTGATTGGTACTTTTAATAATGTATTCAGGTTTTCTCTCATCAATCATCAACTAAACTACTCACTTTTTTTTCATTATTATTAAAAAATTAGTTCCACCATGCAGCACTAATTAGGGAGGAGGATTGATTGAAAAGGCAGCATTTCATTGAACCATCAAGATTCCCAGTTTTTGCCAGGTTAAGGCAGGCTTCTGCCATTATTTTTACATAACATAGCCCTTAGAGATAGAAGCAACATCCTGCAGAGAACAGAAATGACTTGCTTAGGAATACATCTATAAACCTGACAAGAATCAGCACCCAGAGACTGCTCCAACTCCTGTCCGCAGTCTTTAAAGTTTTCAGCTGAACTGTAGTGAAAATGAGTTTCTGCAGTGCTGGATCCTAACCAGAGAGAAGAGTGGGTACTGCAGGTTTTCAGTCAGGAATCTTCAACAAAAAGCAACAACAAAAAAACCTCCCCCGCTTTTATTTGAAGATAGAGCTTGTAGGCACGGTCTGTGTGAGGAGGGTAGGAAACGTGTTATTTTTTCCTGGCATTGGGAGTGTAAATGAAAGCTTCCAGTGAGCAGTTTTGCTAATAGGAATTGATTTCATGTTAGAAGTGGCTTCTGTGCCATCCTGGGAATGCTAGCTGGGGAGGAGCCGCCCACCGCAGCTGACCCTGCACCTAACCCAGGCGAGAGCAAAAAGGACAAGCTCTGGGGCTCAGCCTAGGCAAGGACACCCAGCACCTTCCCTCTCCCTCCACAGTGAGAAAGCTGGAGTTGAAATACGGACATCTGGCCAAAAATGACACAGCAACAGTATCTTGCAGCAGACTGAAGTAACCTTGGCAGAGACATGCCCACTCTTTGCTATGTGCCTTTCTGCTTGTACAATTTGGGTTAGAAATGGGCCCAAGATAGAAAATCTTGATATCAATTTGGCCTGCCCAGTGGGTCAGGACCTAGATGTACCACTAGCCTGAGAAGATGAAAAAATCAATTTCTGGTCTGGACTTTTTGTTCCCTTCAAGGCATCTGGACTTGGAGCCAGTTGGGAGGAGGGCAGAGGCGTGAAGGAGTGATTTCCCTATGAAACGGCTCCTGCCGAACCTAGAGTTGGCCAGGAGAGCTGCACCAGTTACAGGAGCACCCAGCAGCATCTTCTGAAGTGGAGGTAGACTGAGGGAGCGAGGAAAAAATAGAACTTTCTGGGAAATAATAGGAGTTCGTAAGGAATTCTTATATTGTTTCATAAGGACCAGGGAGCTGAAGGGGTAGCCAGCTCAGACCCAGAACTCCCATCAACTGCACTCAGTTCCAACAGCACTCTGAAAACCCACTCAGCCTCCTCCCTTGAGTCAGTGGGTCTTCACAAAGCAAGGGAAAGGCCTAGATACTTCTAGTAGCATTATTTCAGGGCTTAGCCCAGGCGTAGTTGCACTGTGGTTTATCATTTGTTCAACAGCACAGCAGGAAATTCGCTCTCTCTCAGATAGAAAGCAAGTAGCTGGGATCCAGGAGAGGACCAGAGATATTCTAAATACATAGGAAAAGGGTAAATAGAAGGACCAGCAAGTTCTGGCTGAAACTAGCAGGTAAAAGGAGCAGGTATGCTGTCCCCTGCGTGTGTCCACTGCCAAAAACAACAGAAGCCCAATTTCCAACAGGTTTTGCATACCACTACCACAATCCTTAACTATTAATAGAAGCAATTTGTATCTGGATTGATGGGAAAATACCACAGCACAAACAATTTCATTGATCTTGAGAAACAGTGTGAAAATTAATTTCATCAAGGTCAAGGAAGAGCAGCTTTTCAAGCCACTCGTCAGTTCTCCACTTCCTAAAAGCAGGTCCCCTCCACTGACCCTATATCCTGTACGAGCCTTCTTCCCATCTCACATCAAACCAAATCAAACTATACTTGGTTCTTGCTGGCTCAGGCCACCAGAGCAGAGCAGAGGGTTGGACACACAAGGGTCCCAACATTCACATGTCCGTTAGGATGAGCTCTGAGTCTGTAGGAGGTAAGGAGACCACGAATGCTTAGTTCAGTTTCCCACCTTCAGAAGAATTTTAAAACCTACTGAGATCACAATTTCCCATCAGCTGACATTGCTCCCACTGTCTTCAATGCATTCCAATTCAGGCCTCTAGTGATTTACAGATTCTGTGCCATTTCTCTCCAGACCGCAACATCATACCCCCAAGGCAGGTAGTGCTCCCCAGGGCTTCTTCTTTCTCAAGGAATCCCGGCACATTAGCTCCACCTCTCTGCAAGGCTTCTGAAGAAAGTTCTTCTGTATAAAACGTTGGCCCCTATAACTGCAAATGAAAGACAAATTCACCAGATAAATGAGCTGGGTATTATTTTATTGTAATTTAAACAATCATTTTTGAAGTGTGTAAGATTATATAGAACCTGTAATCAGAGCCAAGAGATGTCACTGAATAATACATGACATGCTATAAATTAAGGAAAGAATGATTATACGTAATAAAAAGAATAAGAAATTTCTTCTTGCAGGAAGGATAGGAACCACATTATTACTGAGCAGAGAGCGATAAAAATCACCACATTATGAATAAAGCAATGGAAAAAGGAAATGTCAGAGAGAGTGGAAACGACCAAGGAAAGCTTCGCCAGAACTTACTAAGCAAAGCCAGGGACTTATAATTCTTCCACCCAGAGCAGTGCAGTGATGCTCACAAATAATTTATTTAACAACCAATTTATAAACTTTTGATGGACAATTTTTGTTTTGCAAAGGGTTTTGCTTCCTACAACTTCTTGACTGATTAAAAAAACCTGGCATAATGATGAGCCCAGTTCTGAATGGAAAGCAGAACGTTAGCCAGCAAGAGAGCAGCTTACCCTGTGCCAGCGTCATTAACCCTGCGTGAGGGGTCCTGGAAGAGTGCGTAAGCCACTTTGCGAGAGCAGGCCTACTCATCACGCCTGATGCTCCGCTCCCAGACGCCACTGCTCTGCTGGCAAAGTTATCTCATTCTGAGTCTGCTAACAGAGGTAAAAGTGCATTCGTTCCATGGAAATTCAGGCCTCTACTATTCTCCTGTATCAAACATCCATACAATAAAAGAAGTTGCCTACATTCAACCACTCAAGACTAATGACTCAAGATACGGTAATCAGTCACCCAGGTATGACAATACCAGGAACTCTAAGAAGGTGAAAGGGGCAGCCCAGTAGCAACAACACTGAAACTTCTCACTTGTAAGAACAGTCAAATCTCTTTATCAGCACCTGTTCCTAATAAGCTTGCACCCCCAAAGAAAGCATGAGACTTTAACCCCTAAACCAGACTTAGCAATGATTGAACAGAGGTTCACACCTCTGTTGAACCACTTTTTACCCAGCTTAGAGGAAAAACCTGAAAAACATAATGATATGCCATATAGAGGACAGAGCAGGAACGTTACTGTGACTCCTGTTGCCTGGTTCGAGCTTCCTTTGCCTTGTAGAATGAAAAACACCACAGTGCCCATATTCCAGACAGAAATGCTGTCACAAAAGTGAATGGCAGGGTCGGATTTGACAGCACAGAGGGGTGCTTTCTGCAAACTTGAAAGACTACTCAGAGCGCGAGGCAGTGGAGAATCAGACCTGTTGTGTCACTTCGTCTGCTGGGCTTGAAAACATTCACTTGAAATCAGAAAAAATTAGGCTCCTGCTAAAGATGAGTAAACCATGGTGCTTCCAGAACAGATGTAAAGATAAAGATGTGCTTTCAACTTCAGAATGCGCAAACTGCAAAAATCACTCTCACATCAATTTAATTTTCCTCTGATGTCTATGCACAGTTACGACCCTCCTATCCCATAATATGCCAGCCCTTCCCAAGTGTTTCAGCCTAGGTATGACACTCTTTCAATTACTTTCTTTCTTTGCAGCCAGTAGGAGAAAAAGCCTTATTAGTTTGCAGCTTGGGATGGGAGTAGGAGGCAAAAGGGCTTCAGTGCTCACTGAACAAAAGCGAAGTCAGCAGCCTGAGCCTGGCATCGAGCTGGGCTCCCAGCTATTCTCCCTGGGTGGAGAAGTAAGTTCGCCAAATCCTAGAATATACATTACAATAAGCAAAATAAGAGGGTTTTGTCAGTTTTTGGTTTTGTTTTTGTTTTGTTTTTTGCAGTGCAGTGCCTTAAGAAGAGGGAGAAATGCCCTGTTAATTGGGAAAGAAATGATGTTACCATAGCTATTCAGCATGCAGGATTGATTTCTAAATGAAATCATATGCAGTCTTAACATCATGTCTTGAGTATTTGATGTACGATACATACATCTCCGAACCTTTCTTAGTTATAAAACATTAGTTCTTTCAAATTCTATGGCTACCTCTCCTACGAGGACAGGCTGAGAGAGTTGGGGCTGTTCAGCCTGGAGAAGGCTGCGGGGAGACCTTAGAGCAGCCTTTCAGTACTTAAAGGGGACCTACAAGAAAGATGGGGACAGAATTTTTAGCAAGGCCTGTTGTGACAGGACAAGGAGTAATGGTTTTAAACTAAGGCAGAGTAGATCTAGACTGGACATCAGGAAGAAACTTTTTACAATGAGGGTGATGAAACACTGGCACAGGTTGCCCAGAGAGGTGGTGGAAGCCCCACCCCTGGAAACATTAAAGGTCAGATTGGACAGGGCTCTGAGCAACCTGGTCTAGTTGAAGATGTCCCTGCTCACTGTGGGGGGGTTGGGCTAGATGACCTCTAAAGGTCCCTTCCAACCCTAAGCATTCTACGATTCTATGATTCTACCTTCCCTGGTGGCTGCATATCTATTTTTTCCTTCCTCGTTATCTGCTTACAGTGCAATGTGTCCAACAGGCTACCTGCAAAGCCCTCTGCTCTTTTCCTCCCCAATAATTCTGAGGTACTCTTCCTGTAAACAGAAAAGCTGGCACTGACATCTGCACCTTGCTTCAAACATTTGCCATGGCTGTAGTTTCTGCTGTGCTTTACCTTGGCACCTGTGAGTTTGGGGTTAGTTTTCCAGCTGCCCTCACTTCCTCTGGTGTAAACCTTGAAGCAGCCATTGCAAAACCCTCACAGTTTGTGCGGGTGTAAGGAGAGCAAAGGATAGTCTCCAGTGGGTGACACTTCAAACAGAGTTTATAGTTTATTATTTTTTACAGAGTAGTCTAGACAGGAATTTTTCTGACCAAAAATAATCATCTTCATTAGAAAATTCAATTCTATGAAGGTTATTTCCTACATTCAAGAAGAAATTTCTGGCAAAAAAAAGCTTTTCTGCTTTCTTCAGGTGCAGACTGACAATCTTAAACCTTACCGTCACAGAGATGCATGAGCTCAGACAAGTACCTTGCAAATTCTGCTTCTCTCTGTGTAGTGACTGAAACTTTTATTTAAAAGATAAGAAGAAAACCTGGAAACTGTATTTTCTGACTAGCTTTAAGATCTTTTTTTAAAATCTTCCTGCTGTTTCACGTTTGGCTTGCAAGCTAAAAATGTTGAGAATACCTTGCTGAGTAATGCATATAAATGCAAGTATTAATTTATTGAAGCTTGTTTGACAGACTCCATGCCATATCATGCCTGAAGAGACTCATTAATCACTTCTTGATATTTTTCATCTTTTTAAATATCCATGATGTTGACAACACTCTCCTGGATTTCTCCATCTCTACTTGCTAAATATTTTGGATCAAATTCTGTTGACAAAACCTAGCAAATCATAGTAGCTACAAACGGAGTTTAATAGGTGAATTATCCTTCTAAATATTATTCTGCACTTACCTGGCCTCTTTCAGCAGAGATTTCAAAATATTTTAGAAGAGCTTACTGAGTGATTGATAAATTGAGCCTAATAACACCCCAGGAGGTAGTACAGCTAGATAAACAGAAACACAGAAAGGTTAATTGTCCAAGGTCACATAGCAAGTGATTTGCAAAACCAGGGCAAGAACCTAAGCAGTCCTGACTACAGTTCCCGCAATTTGCTCTGTGAAATACGTCAAGCCAGATTTGCAATTGTCTTCATCTTCATGTAATTATTTACTGCAGAGCAAGACAAGTGTAAAACAGGAGTAAAATCAGTGCCAAATCAAAATAGCACAGGTATGAAACGATGAACAAGGGAGAAGGCAATGCAGAATCCCTATATTTCTTGTCCATCATGACCATCTCATCTCTGGTTCATTAACTCTCTTGTTTACTTACCAACTTAACTGATAACTTTAATAGTGTTCTGTTGACAAAAGGGTCAGCTAGTTATCATTTTGATGATGGATCACTCTGCAGGAAATGAAATCGTTATAGGTGTACTCTAGGTGTCCTACCACTTTATCCTTCTGGTTTTTCAGCCATGACATGTAGGTAGAATTAGGATTCAGATTCTTTTAGTGTGTTGTATCATATCAGGTGGCTAAAACCTGGGTCTTAAATATGACAGAATTCTCTTAAAGATGGGACTATACCACATACATGTGTATCTGAACTCTCCTGTCTTGTTGTATATGAAGAACTCAACAGTTGCATAAAGCCAGACAATATTAAATCCAGCTTAATTTGAACAAGTTATAGAAAGAGTAAGGTAACATATAAAAATACTTCTCAATGAAATACAAAGTTACTAATTTAGCAAAATGCTTCTCATAACATTATCTCTCCCTGTTACCAAATAGCTAACATTTCAGAACACATTTCATCTCAGTAGTGACTATCAAATAAGTTAAAGTATGGGAGGGGTTAAGAGACAGTCACAACTCCAACTGTATTTTGGATTCATCCTACACAGAATTGGACTGCAGACTTTATATTGGAAAGACTTTTCAGCGGATAGTGCAAATCCCACACAATAAAATACTGGTGGGGAGGGGGATATCTGATGCTGCTTTTTGTTTTCACTAACTACAAAAACTTTTAAAAGCATCTTGTTTTAGGTAATCCCATTCAGATGTACCTGTTTTATTTTGACATAAAATGCTAATGTTTCAAAGCAGTTCAGCTGGATTTCTCTACAATGGTACATTTCCCTGCTGTGAGCTATAGATCCATGCTCCACCTTTGGTTGGGCCAGTTTTCCTGAGCAGACTCATCTCCCCTGTTACAAAATAGCCTTCTCCCACTACTTGCAAGACCTATGTTTGGCTCCAAATGGGGCAAAATAATGACAGTAACATTTTCAATAGCCTACAAAATTTAGAAAAAATGTAATTCAGAAACTGTTTTAAATGCCCATTTAATTGTTTCCCTATCATAATTTATTTTTTTTAAATTTTGATAATTCAATAATTTTTCTTTGCTGGATAATAGTTAATGTTAGGAAAAAAACCCTCCAATTTTCATCCAGCTCTGACCTTACATCTCCCAAACATGAAATCAAAAAAAGAAAGATAAATTATTCCGTTTTTATAAAAAGACCCAGAAAGCAAAACAAAGCAGGCATGTTTTAAATAACAAAACCAGAAAAGCCATTGCAAGGCACTTTTAAATTAACAGCAACACCAGCTCATTCTGCAGAACATGGTATTCAGAACATCCATTTTAAAACATAAATGGTAAGATACCAAGCTAAATGTTTTTATGATAATCCTTTGACTAAAGTGCTTTTCATCGTACTGTCCATCCAAAGACCTCACAGCAATTTTCCAGCACGGATGCGCTGTCTCCCAAGACATTGACAAATATGCTCTTGTTCTGTTTAGCAGTTATGGAAGCTGAGTCACAGAAAATAGTCTCTCATAGGAGGCGTTACAAGAAGCCAAAGCTTTCTAGGTGTTGGTTCTGCAACTCGATAAGCATGCGATTTCCTCCACCCTGTGGGCGCCAAGTTCCCCGTGGGTCCCACACCACCTCCTTGCCACTCTGTGACACAGATGTTTTCTGCGGCCCCTCCCACCACTGCTTTGTCATCACCTCCAACCTAAATATCCTTTATTTTTCCTCAATAAAGTATGCCCAGCCACAATTTTGGAAAGGTCTAGACTGGGGATTTTATGTGTTCTACTTGAAAGTCACCTTCAGCTGCTGACCAACCCCAGAACATCTGCCTGTTTGCGTCCCTACACCTGATGCTTCTTCCCAAGTTCCTATGTTTTGCTCCACACGCTTCTTTATATTCAGTTCACTCCCAAAGCACCTCCCTCACCTTTCTCCAGGTCCCAGCCAAATTGTCTGGAGAGGGGGCGGGAGGGTAAAGACAGGGAGGAGGAAAGGCTGCAATCAAATGGACCCCGAGATACATTCATGCTACAGTGAGAAATGGTGTTATCCTTGCATTCCCCATCTCCCTTCCTCTCCTCCCTCGCTTCTATTTGCCTGCTTATGATTCTTATTTCTGTCACGAAGATTAGATAATACTTTCTCAGGGTAAGAAGAGGGATGGGACCGGGCAGGTGTGAGCATTGCGGCGGCTCACAGTGCTCTCCCCAGCCCCGGGCCACAGCTGCTCCCCCTGTGCCCTCCCCAGGCAGGGGCTGCGCCTTTGCTTCTGTGCATCAGGTGCCTCGTCTGCCTGGGAGCACACGAAAAAAGCAAAATAAAGAGGCGAGCCCTGCAGCTTGGCAAAGACAGGACTGCTATGACAGAAGCTTGAAAACCTCAAATGCTCTTTCAGTGTTTAACCTTTTAAACTGGCATCAGCATTGCACCACAATTAGTTTTTAATCTATCACTGCCTAAATCCATGTGTCTTCGTCCCAGGCACCACGTTTGCTGTAGAAAATTTCTCATGATCACCTTCTACTACAGCATTACACAACTGAAATAGGTTCCAGGACGTACCCATCTACCACCTTAAAATATCAACATGTCCAGCAATTTTCATCTTGCCGTCAGCTGCAAGCTAGGGAGTACATACACCTTGTCTGAGGTGACACTGGTTTTGCATAAATCACAGTTAGGCAATAATCACAGTGAATAATAACCAGAGGTCACAGTACAGCACATTAATCTTAGGGAAGAGGAGAGTGACCAGGGTAAGAAAAAGACACCAAGGTCAAAATACCTTCGCTTGTGCTGGCAGCAAAGGCTGGCAGATGAGAATACAATGAACTCAAAAGGTACAAGCGACTAAACTTGCAGTTGCTTCTTGTAAGCAATGTATGGACAGTAAAACCCCACCAGAGAGGTGTTTGGAGCATGTGGGGAAATGGGTAGAGTGAGAGCCTCACATTAGGTGAATCTTCCCGGGCCATGCCGTGTTCTCCACAAAGGCAGCTGGAAGTGTTGGGAATGAGCTGTGGAAGACCAGGTCTTCATATCAGAAAAACATACAGCAAAACAAGGTTTCTTCTCTCCTTATTGAAAAAAAACTTTAAGCACAAACGAGGGTTCCTTCTCAAGGCTTCCTAGCAGTGCGATGGAAGCTCCTCTTCTCCTGCTCCGTTTAGCGAACCATGCAGGAAAGGGAGGCGATAATCCCCTGGCGACATTTCACTTCACACCTCTCTGCTAAGCAATAATTCCTGCGTGCCACAGGAACCAGCATCATGGAAGCACGCTCTGTCTCAGAGAAGTGTGTTAATGTATTTGCAGCACATCAAGACCATTATTGTGAGCTTAATCCAAGTTTCAATGAAAGTAATGTAAAGCTCTTAGAAGGCTTTTGCGGCATCAGGCACTTTTACTTCAGAGCTAGTGTTTTTTGGCACCAAACACTGAGAGACTCCAAATAAAAGGGAACCCAGGCCTGACCCACGGACCAGATATGCAGAAGGATTCCCACACGCTGCAGGTAGCTGAGCCACGTCCTTCGTCCCTTCCATTCAAGGTGGGGACAGCAGCTGTGGCTCGAGTAAACAAGCAAACCTAAGCACGTACACACAAACCCAAAAGTAACAAATACTCACACTGGAGCTTTTCTAAATGAGGGCCACATGATGAGTTTCAGTTGCTAATTCACAATGGAAGTCTGGGAGCAACAAAAACTGGGGAACTGTCCCCCATCACCTCCTTTTTTGGGCAACTTACTCTCCCCCCAGACATCCCTCAGCAGTTTGCGTACTCATTCACCTTGTAGGCACAGATTCCCTGGAGCTTCTTTGTACAGCTAACAGCAAGGTTTCTCTTCACGGATGATAATGGTAGTGCGTACTGCAGCCCACATGCTAACATACTCTTACACAGTTTTAAGGGCTGCTGCGGACTAAGACGCATTTCATGAAAGGACAGAGAAAAGAAGAAAGAGCAGGAAAATGGTGCTAACTGGGGCTGAAAGTGTTAGAATATCAATAAGAAACTGTATCTGTAAACGATGGCCTTTGCTGGCTTTAGCTATCATAGAAACAATGGCAGTGATGGATACCACCTTTGTACCTCGACTCCTCACGGGCAGCTCCATCCCTTGTCCTTGTGGCTTGATGGGCCTTGTGGCTGCACGGGTAGAAGATGATTGTCCCAAGCAGATGATTATCGCAACCCACACTCCTTGTTATTCCAAATGCAGTTGAGACCCGAAGTGTCAACATTACTTAATACAAGCAGGATTTAATACAGCTGGTGATGGACCGTGCTTTTGAGGCGCCTTGCCTGGAGCCTCAAAGCATGGCTCGTCTACATGCCCACGGCAAGGCACCAAAGGAGAAAACGCAAAAGCGACAGGGCAACGTACCTGTGTGTGGAGACTAGGTTGGACGGCAGCCACAGGGTCCCACTGACCCTACAAAGTAGAAAAATTGAATAATACCTGTATTATGAAGAGAAGAAACTCAGGAAGGCAGTTTGGTCATGGACACACAGAAACTTTCAGCCCAAGGGGGGAATCAAGGCTGACTTTAGCCCTTGCTTAGTTCTTGTATTACAAGTCCAGCCTTCCTGCCCTGTGCAGCATATTGGTTAATAGTGGGAACATGAAAAAATGCTGCGCATCGTCTTTAACAGAAACAGTGTTAAGACATAGTTCAGATAAGCCAGGGCACTGGCAATGAGCTCCTTAAGCCTTTTGGCTGCACCCCATGACCTCGCTTTACCTGCTGAGGATTTCTGGAGCCTGCTGCCCTTCTGTACTGAAATAGCTATGCAGATCAGGACCCGGCCACAAAATCCTCCCCAGCACACCTTAAGCCTGCAAGTCTGCTCGTGGTCTGCCTTCTCCAGCCACCCTGGGTTCCAGCGAGCACATCTCTGCGGTGTCTCTAACAGGCACACACTGTCTCTATGGCAATGCTAGACGGGAAGCGCCTGAGAAAGATGCTGCAGAAAGAACTGTGTCTGGCACCAGGAGGAGACAGCAGAACGTGCAGAAGCCTGGAGGGGAATGCTCCCTGCAGGCTGAAGAAAGTGATGTGGCCGTAGGGTAGCATAAGTTGGCCATAGGATGGCATAAGTGACCCAGAGGAGGATAGCAAGACGTGTCTGTTTTCTTCAAGTCAGGTTTTTCTTCCAGCTAATGTTTTCATTACCTTTTATTTATAATGGATTAAATTTTAACTATGCAGTACTATAAAAACTGGTTACTGCACATCACCCAGCATCCTCGTCAGGCTCCAGCAAACTGGGAAATGCAACCTTTCCAGCTTTCTCGCCCAGAGTTGCACAGCACATTGTGTACTTTGTTGCTGCGCAGGAAAGGGTGTTACGAAATAACAAGTGCTGCATAAGAGTACTTTCAGGTGCTTTCTGTAGTTGTGCCAGGCTTTTCCCACTCTGGAAGAACTGCAGCTAGAAGGCATCACATCAGCATAAAAAACATATTTAACTAAAACCATACCTGCTACACTGATTTATGACTGATGATTCAGAACAGGAAAGGAAAGAAAGTAAACCCTTCTAATTCACTCTTCCCTATTTATTGTTTGTTTCCTTTTTAACACTTCTTTCAGACAAGAACAATGAAATGGCCTTGTCAGGCTCAGCCTCTGTTTATAGCTGCTGTTCAGTTCTCAGGTACTAGTGCCATCTTGCCTCTTGTACAGGAACAAGGGAAGCACGTTTAAATTTCTACATGCTTTAATATTGTGGGGATTTGACGTGTTGCTAGAGAAAGTGCAATGAAAGTCTCCAACCTTCTGCTTCTGCTACAGACTAAAACTACTGATCGTGATCAAGACAATATGACAGGGATTATTAGTCATATTGTTACAGTTCACATTCACAAATTAATTTTCATCCTGCATGTACATATTCGCTTTCAAAAAACTACCAAGAACACAAAGGCCACTTTTATATTTAAACCCCTAAAAAGAAGCTATCTACAAAAGCCACTGCAGTTCGCCTCTATAATTTCAGGGGGCAAATTAAGGAACAGTGCAAATTTTTATTTGCACCAAATAAAGCAAGAAGCGAGGCAGCATGTGTTTGCAAGCTTATTCACCTGCACTCTACTCCTACTGCGTGCTCTTTTGCAGCCACCTATTCTCTACAAGTGGGGAGGAGTGAGGGGGAACATGGGAAGGATGAAACACTGGAATAGAAAAAAGTATATAATCCTGAAGTCATTGGAGAAATCGATAGATAAGTAATATACTCAAGTTCCATATGGGTGTATAAACAAAAGATCAGGACTTGGATATAAACCTGAGTATGGTATATGTAACTTTTTCTGCAATGACTTCCTGAGAACATATATTGCTACCCTACTGCTGTGGTTTTTAAAACCCACATCTTTTCTAAAGGAAAATGTCTGCACCTAGCAGATTCTAACTTTGTGTGGGTGTGTAACCAACTTGGTTACCAAAGAAACTAGTTCATGTTCTACACCACTTAAAACTAATATTACTATTAGAATAAATAATTTGAAGGAGAGGAAAGAAGGGGCGAAGAAAAAAAAAAAAAATGACTGCACTGCAGATTTGTAACAACCAATTAATGGCCAGAGAGAGAAATGCCATAGCCTCTGTCACAAAATTTCCAGTCTCCCTACACCAACCAAACAAGCCTTTGCTCTCGATGCAAATATTTCAAAACGAAGCCTACACTGCTGTGTTCGCGCACCGCCGCACTGCCTACATGACGTGCTTTCTGCATAAGTGAAGGAAAGTTGCAGACATCTCGTACTGTTGCCAAGACACTCTGACACTTGCTCAGAGACACTCGGCTGCTGCTGCTGCTGCTGCTGCTGCTCAGAAGTGCTCGGAGTTCCGACCCTTCAGTGCCACACCAGGGCTGTCCCTCGCTGCTTACGCCTTCTGTCCTGCTTTTCCATGGCATTGGATTTGCCTTTCTTCTCTGTGGCAGTATCCACCTGTATCTGGAAGGTGAAAAAAAAAACCCGAAGAACAGAACCTGACCATTTCTTTCGGGGAAATGCTGTATTGCTTCGTATTTGATATGCCGGCTGGGTAACACCCGCGTGCTTAACGCAGCCTCACGCCAGCAGCACCAGCTGCTTTTTCAGCGCAGGAGCTGAAGCGGCCCGTTCAGAGGTTCAGAGGCTGTGGCTTCTTTTCCCAGCAGGACACACGAGCTCCTTAGGCCGCGGCCCGCGGCGAGGCCACGGTCGGTCCCCCGCCGATCTCCAGCGGCCCTCGGCAGGCGGGAAGGCATCGCCCAGCAGCCCGCGCCCCTCCACGCTCTCTGCTTCGGCATTAACCCCAGTGCCCCGCGGATGCAAAGCGGGCGCCGAGAGCGGGAGCCGGGCTGCGGGCGCCCACAGCGGGCCACGCCGCCGGCCCAGGCCCCCTCAGCAGACGCCATCCGGCCCCGTGAGGCCTCCAGGCGCCGGCCCCTCCGCGCTGCCACCCACCGGCGGGG